>Ga0105047_10000008_pt1 | contig 200188 bp, 187 predicted proteins | sample MAT04_FD_78384 | JGI IMG/M metagenome (GOLD analysis project Ga0105047, IMG submission 78384) | Freshwater microbial communities from Lake Fryxell liftoff mats and glacier meltwater in Antarctica - MAT-04 (megahit assembly) | ecosystem: Environmental > Aquatic > Freshwater > Ice > Liftoff...
CATCCTCAGTCGGACGCGACGGCGACCAAAAACCGGAGTCGGGCGCCGGGGAGAGCACGACATAAGCCGTTAACCCATCGCGTGCGGAACGCCGGACGATGTTCGGCGTGACCGTGGTGACTACGCTCGTGTGCTTTTTACTTATGCACACGAGGCCGCGGACGCGTCGTGCGTCCGGCGTTCCGCACGCCCTCTTGTTCGAGAGGGCGGAACGTTCCTCGCAAAGCCCGGGCGCAATGGCGTCGCGGAAATGCGAAGGCATGCCTGCAATCACTTGGCTGTTTGAAGATCGCATCCGGTCGACGTGAGGCGCTGCTCCACAACGCGCCGTCATACGAGGGCTCACCCCGCCTACTCTGAAGGCGCGCGTTCGGCCTGATTTCGACCAGGATCGGCGCACGTGTTGCGGTGGCCCGCTTGCACCCGCGCCGAGCCAATGAAAAACTGGATTTTCGAAACCTTCAACGGCCGGATGCAGGACGAACTCCTGAACGAGACGCTCTTCTACGATCTCGACCATGCTCGCACGTCGTCGCTTGCCGGGTCGCTGCCGACAACCAGCGCCGGCCACATATCGCGCTGGGCTATCTCATACCCGTCGCCTTCGCAGCAGCTTACTTCCCGCAACGGACGATCGGCGGGTCAATTCAAGCTGAGCTAACACGCCGCGATGTTGCCGACCGTTGTCAGCCGCGAACGAAAACCACGGGCCAGGCGGGCTGATCCAAGCGCTTCCAAGTCCTGGTCAGATGACCATAGAGGCGGGTTCCGGACCACCAGACCGGGATCTGGTATTCGAGCACAACGGCATCGATGTGTTGCTGGTCGAGTTCGGCGGCGATCTGTGATCACCCTCCGCGCCCATGATGCGCGAGCCGTTCGGACTAAATGCATAGACGGCATTTGCCGAGCAGCGATAGATGGAGCTGTCATTGTCAAAAAAGAACTTCGTGACACCGGACTGGCGGAGACGCTCACAGAGCTCATGCTCTTCGACCGCGAAGCGCCTGTTGCTTCTGGGCACGTAATGCGCCGCGTTCCAGACCGCGGCGACACCGACGATCAGCGCCAGGAGAGCCAGCGCGCTGTGCCGTGCCCGGAACGACCAAACCGTGACGGGCAGCGTTCGCAGGCCAACACGCGCGGTCTCGGCGATCAGCGCCAGGGCGAGAATCCCTATTGGAAATCCGTATCGCAGGTTGGAGACGAAGGCGCCACGGAGGCTGATCCCGTCAAGCTTCACAGGCATGAACGCAATCAAGAGGAGACAGGCGACCAGCGCTACTAACAGCCCGACCCATGTCCCGCTGACGAAGGGCCGGCGGTAGACAACCGACACGCCGACAACAAGCAGCAAGCCAGCGGCCAGAATTGCCGCCAGGAGCCAGCCTATTCCGTTGGTCGCGGCGAGATAGCCGCCAAGCGCCCATATCGACGGCACGGACAGAAATGCCTGCTTCTGGGCGAACAGCGCGTGGTGGATCGGATCGACATAATAGGGAAAGGCAAAACCGCGCGTGCCGTGGTCCCCGCCGAAATAAGTGACGACGCTGCTGCCGGCCATCGCAACGATCGCGGCGCCGACGAGCCATAGCTGTCGGATCGTCAGGATCCGCAAACCGAACCGCAAGAGCAGCACCACACCGGCTCCCCCCGCAACACCCGAGGCAAGTACGATACCGAGCGAATGTCCGAACAGAACGCCCCAGAGCGCAAGACTAAGCGCGATCCACCATTGTCGGGGCCAGTCGGCGCGACCATCCTTCAGCCGCAGCAGAAGCGTCAGCAGAGCGACTGCCGGCCCGGTGTAAAAGCTGTCGCGGGACATGGCAGAAATCTGATAGCTCCAGACAGAATCCAACATCGCCATACCGACCGCGACGAGCATCCACCATCGTGGACGCGACCGCGCGAACAGCGAAGCAACGGCGGCGAGAACCGCGAGATGTCCGAACCCGACAAGAAGCTTCGGCAATGCATCATGGCCGAATCCCGGCGACGGCTCGAACAAGAACCCCCAGGACAGATAGGTGCTGAATGCGAGGCTGTGCGGATAGGCAATCGGATGCTGATAGGAAGCCCAAGCCAGCAGAGTGGACGTTCCATTGACCATCAGCCGCACAAGATCGGCAGCCTCGAACAGATAGATCGAAATGTCGTGGTTTGCCTGGTCGCGGATGACGGCGACGGCGACGATCGCGATCACGAAAATGACAACCGGGACAGCCAGAGCAAGGATCAACGGCGATCCGCGCAAGCCCGACATTGAAAAGACCGGCCTCCCCCCTCGATCCCGGTCGAAGGCAACCATGCCCGCGGCAATGATTACGGGAATCACGATGGGCAGCAGCCGCCCCGGCAGCGAGTAGGAGAAGAGCGCAAAACTGGCATAGGTCGTCAATGAAATGAAAGATGGCACCAACGACAGACCGATCATCGCTCCCTGTAGACCGCCGCCACGCCTTGCGAAAAACTTTGCGAAAGCCGTCATGACAAGAAACAGCGAAATCAGAAAAGCGACGCTCCCCGCAGTGCTAGCTAGCATCCCTGCACCTCAATCATTGGGGTCGCACCCGCTGGCGCGGTTCGACGGCCGCGCGCGGGACAATCGCACCAGGAAAATCCCTCCCAGCACGATGAAATCGGCGGCCATCCAGATCAACCGATGCATAACAGTCAACTCGACAGCTGTACGTACGGCGACCAGCATATCGCGCCCCGCCAGCCATCCCACAACGGCCTCCCTGACGCCAAGTCCCGACGGCGCGAAGATCGCGGCCGTGCCTGCGGCGAAGCCGATGTCGAATACGCCAAGCCACGTTGCGACTTCACTCGCATTCACCGCGATGACCAGCGCGAAGCTCAGCCCGAAAAGCAGCCACGCAAGCGTTTGTTGGGCGACGACCATAGTCAAGCGCATCAAGGTCAGCCGAGGTAAGCAGATTCGCGTCACCGTGAATGCCACGGCGAGATAGCCGAGCACCATGGCGGCCTGAATCATCCAGGTAACGGCACGATCACAGGCGAGCACGGCAGCGCCCAATCCGAAGCTGAAGACGAGCAGCAGAACGGTTTCAACGGTCAACGCCCGGCCACCGCGCCGCAGAGAGATGCCGTCGCCCTTATAGAGACCGAGACGGCCAGCAAATCCCCAGATACCGCCTGGCAGATACTTTGCCACATCGGCCATCGAGTACGCCCACCATGAGAAGAAAACATCCCGGGGTTCGCCAACGTCGCGCAGCGTTTCCCGGACAAGCGCAATCACCAGGAATTTGCCAAGAACAATCAGCGCCAGCGCCGCGATGCCGCGGCCAAGGGTGATCCGACTTAACAGATCGGCAGTACCGACGGGCTGCCGAATGAGCGCCCAGATCGCCACGGCGAGGACAAGCAAAATCCACAGCGCCGAGAGCCACGATCTCACCCTGGCCCAGTATCGCCCCTGCGACAACGCGTCGATCATGACTTGTCGGAACGAGTCATGCGGATCAATCGCTTGGCGATATTTGTCACACCATCCCGGGCAGCCGCCTGAAAATATCCAGAGGGGTTGTGCGCCCAGCGTTCGGGATGCGTCGCAACGTAGATCGGATCGCGGAAGCCGCGGAGCCAGGTCGCGAAATTCGGGCTGAAAGGATCCGGATAGCTGCCCTCCGCTCGCCCCACCCGATCCCGAAAATTCGTGGCTCGGCTAGCATTCCACCTTCCACCCGTATCGGTGAAATAAGCGAGCGCTATCTGTTCGAATGAGAGCGACGCGTCAGCCTCGAGGTCGAATGCCGCAATATCCAGATTGAGCAGCAAGTCCTGATTGCGGTACCTGCTGAGTGGCGCCCCGTGCATGGCTACGCTGCGACAAGGCGCAAGCTTGCGAAATGCAGCGAGATTGCGGGCAAACATTGCACGTGCGGCATCACGATCGCCACGGCAGACCGAAAGACATTCGTAGTGATAACCGACTTCATGCCCTGCGGCGCTGATCGCCTTAACAGCGGCCTCGGGAAACTTCCCGGCTGCACTGCATCGAAAGTAATAGGTCGAAGCAACTCCTGCCCGTTGCTCAACGCGCGCGAGCGCAACAGCCCATGAAGAGAGCCGATCGACGTCGTGACGCAGAATGGCGTAATGCTCTCCTCTTTCCCCAACCTGCGCCTGAATGAAATCGGCGACACCGATCATCCGCCGATCTGCCGTCCGCAGATCTCGTAGCAATGCCTCATAGCCATCGACGCGAAACGACATGTCACTTATTGCTCAAGAGCTTTTTGAGTCGCGACAGAACGAGCCGCGGCGAGAGCGTCAGAAAGAGATACTCGAGAATCTGGATCGGCAGATAGAACGGCTTCAGCCAGCGCACATGGCGGTAGCGGATTTTAACGAGATCGACGAAAGCATAAACAGTCTGATGCCCGGTCCGTAACGAGCTAAGCCCCCTATAGGTTGCGATGGCCGGTGGATCGAAGCCAAGCCACCGAGCCACACGGACATAAACCAGCGCCTGGCGGCGGTTCTCCAGCGTGTAGCCCTGTGACAACACCAATTCATCCCTCGACAACGGCTCGACCTGAATGGCGCCCGCCGCGATGGCGCGATCCAGCAGTCGTTGGCCGACTTCCGTGCGCGCAACTATGGCAGAATAGCCTGGCGACGCCTCGCGCTTGAAGCGCGGCAAGTGCGGGTCACCGACGGCGATATCCGCAAAATCGGCGATCTGGTCGGGACAGATGCGACACCTCGGAAGCATCCAATAACCCTGAAACGAAATTACGTATCGCAGGATACTCCACCGGCTGTTTCCCATGATCCGCGGAACGAGGCGCTCCTGCCCCTGTCGGGTCACCACGCGAATGCCGCCAGGCCAAAAACCGTCGCGGTAGTCGATTTCGGCGACATCTCCCGTCGCAACGTCGAAATGACGGAGATAAGCCGCGATGCCGGAGAAGCGGTTGATGCCGCCGCAGAACAGTCCGATGAGGACGACGCAACGCGCCGCGATGTCGGCCCGATGAGCCATGAGTTGTCGCATGGCTGCGACCTCGCATGGCAATCCCACGAATGCGAAACGCTCGTCGCCCGCGGCGAGGGCTGACAGCGCCGCCCCAAAATTGACGGGATGATAATGCGACCCCATGGCCGCATGGAGATCATCCTTCGATCGGACCAAGCGGCCCTCGCCGCCCCGCGGATCAAGCCCTGCCGCGCAATAGGCCACGTCAATCGCAGCCGTCTCAAACAGATTCGTCAACAACGCGGTCGTCACCCCGCCCGACGCCGCCTTCTGCCGTACTTCCGGATCGGCGGCATACCCCGCCGTGAGAACGCAATACTCCCCCACGACCGGATCAGGAGGCTCTCTTCCGAACAGGCTGGACGCGATGGCCGGCATGTCCATGACCGCTCCCGGACATATGCGCAGATCGTCCGGTGATACCGGGGGCGAGACGCCGCGCGGCGCCCAGATTTCGTCACTGTCCGATCGATCGATGCGGACAGTACCGGAGGCGGACTGCGTTAGGGGGACCTGGCAAAATCCACACCCCATGCACTGTTGCTTCCTGACGATGTCAGGAAGTTGCGTGACGGGAATGGCGCCGGATCGGATCAATGCGGTCGCGCCTGTTCAAGAACAAGCTGAATTCCCTCGATTGCCGAGTTTCGAGCATCCACACTGGCCGCCCGCAGGCTCGGCACCACTAGCTCCCGCTCACCAAGCAAAGTCAGGACGAGCGTCGTTAGGCGACCTGCATCCATCTGCGAATAGTCGATGGTGAAACGGTCCATTCTGAACGGCTCTGCAGCCTCGGCGTATTTGTGGCTCCATCCGATTGTCACGACCGGCACGGCCTGACTTAACGCCGCGATCATGGAATGAAATCGGGAAGCGATGAAGGCATCGGCACAGGCAATCATGGCGCGCGCCAGACGGGGATCTCCGCGCGCATCGAGAAGCGCGACCGATGTGTCGCGTCGCGACATGGCATCGATGATCTCGCACGCGACGCCGTAATCGTTGTTTTTCCGGATGCCCGTATCGGTCGAGTGAGGCAGCAGCGCGATCCTGATCCCCTGTGCCGCCATGCGTCCGAGCGCATCCGCGGTGATCGCAACCATGTCGATGCCGATCTTTTCGCAATGCCGTTTCACGACGGCGCTAGGCGAACAGACGACCAGCGGCCCGCTGCCCGCACAGGCGCTGGCGACGGCCTCACGTGCCCGATCACGAACGTCGTCGGGCACGACAAGCGCAAAGCTCGTGTCCTGTCGGAAACGCGCCGAGGCGACGCCGAGCATCTTCAGGTGATCGAGCGAAATCTCGCCGCGCGCGACGACCGCGGCGCAGCGTAGCAGTGTCCATTTGGCAACGACTGCATTGAGCCAGGTTTCAAACGGGCCGACCGCTTGGGAAAGCTTGCACACGGGCACGCCGAAAAATAGGGCTGGCAGAACAAGAGCGAAATTGTAGTAGAGCAGCGGCAGGCCTCTCCCATCGACAAACGCGATGCCCGACAGATCCGCGACGACGTCAGCACGGCTCAGATCACGAAGCAGGGGAAGCCGCCCGATCAGATTGCGAATCATCGCGACGTTGCGCAACGGCCAGAGCACAAGGCACAACGGCGCAGCGATCAGTAGCCAGTAGCGATAGCCTGCCCTCACAATACGAGCATGATCTGGACCCTGCTGGGCCGAATCCCGTCCGGGCAAAATGCTGGCGAGTGCGAAATCGTCCACCTCGCCGCCAATCGTATCCTCAACCGCGCACAGCATCGCCGTGCCGCCAAGATTGCCCGTCCGCGTCACACCCGTCACCAGCACCCTCATGGTGAGCTCGCAGGCCGGCGCTGAAGCCGAACGCAGGCGATGTCACCGGTGTTGATACGCACCGACGCGGGCGGAAACGTTCGCGCAAGCTGATGTGCCAGACCGTGCATCCCCAGACTGCGCCCGGCTTTGAGAGCCAGAAAATTCAATGCGACTCGCTTTCCGGGAAAGCTCACCGAACTCACATCCAGGCCGTGGTGATTGGCCAAAAATATGACACTTCGGCGCGAAAAAAAATGAAGATTGACCGGCGGGATCAGAAGCGGCCACGTCCTTTTCAGGACTCGTGCGGCGAGACTGTCGATCATCGGCAGCGTCATCACCACATGACCGCCGTCCCTGACCAGGGACCGGCATCGCTCGAGTGCAGCATGGGGATCCCGGAGGCTCGCCAAAACGTCCCACAGGGTGACGATGTCATAGGACTTTTTCGGAAACTCCATGGACAGAAAGTCGCCGCAGAGTATCGGCAATCCCTTCGCGGCGGCGGCCGCCGCCACGCCCGAAGCAAGCTCGACACCTTCGACATCGAAAACAGCGGACGCCGCTTCCACAAAGGCTCCTGTTCCGGCTCCGATATCAAGCAGGCGGCCGCCTATTCCCAACCCGTGCAGCCATTCCACCCTGGCACGGGCGTTGACGCGAATCGGCGATGCATCCTCGTCGGCCGCCTGCTGGCTCGTCTCGTGAAAGCCGGACGAGTAAATCCGCCCCAAAAACTCCCGATCATCCCGTCCTACCGCAAAGCCGTGACCACAACCGCGACATTGCATGATCTCATAGGATTCCTTGCGGTCGAGATAGGGGGTCCGGAGCCGCGCGAAAACCATCAAATCGGAACAACTGCAAATGGGACACCGCGTGGTCATCTGTCCCATCGATGTACGCAAAGCCACTCGTTGTCGCGATAGTCCATCTCGAACGCATGTAGGATGAGTTGCAATGACACCATTCCTGTCATGCCCCAGAGGATCGTCGCAGTCTGCGGAATGCGACCAAGCAAGATGGTATGAACCGCGCCCCAAAGAAACAAGAGCGAGCTCGACAGTAAACCGATCGCGGCCACGGCATAGAAAATAACGATCGGATGTCCGTTGGCGACGACATATTTTTGAAACATCCGGGCCCGGAACAACCGGAACAGGAGCAACAGAAGCGGCCATGCAATTGCGACGGGCTTCATGTGCGACTGCCATTCCGGGCCATACACCGCCTTGATCGGCACGTCAGAGACCCGCATATTGGCGATATTGAGCCGAACCAGATAATCGTTGGGACAACCATAACGCGGATAGCAGCGGGACCAGTCCACAGCCATCAAGGCACGGCGGTTGATAGCGGTGTAGCCGCTCTGGCTGTCGCTGACGTGCCAGTACCCGGAAGCGATCTTGGTCAAGACTGAAAGGATTAGATTTCCGAACAATCGATGGCGGGGAATATTCTCGATCTGACTCCTGCCTCGCAGAAAGCGATTGCCCTTCGCGTAGTCGCACTGATCCGACAGGAGAGGCGCCACGATCGAATCCAGATCCGCGGGATCCATCTGGCCGTCGCCCGCCATAACGACGGCGATGTCTTCCCCGTTCCTGATGACTTCCTGATAGCCGGCAACGATCGCACTTCCCACACCCGAATTGCAGGGTAGATCGACAATTGTAATACGCGGATCCGCCTCCGCACAGATACGCATGATTGTACCCGTTCGGTCAGAGCTCGCATCGTTGACCGCGTAGATCTTGCAGACACGCGAAGGAATACTGCGGAGCGTCGCCGCAATCTTGGCTTCCTCATTATAGGCTGGAACGACAACCGCGATCGCGGGGAATGCAGATTGGGATGTTGCTCCAGGCAACCCTGTTTCGTCCGCGCCCGAGACAGCCCCCCTCAGTCCACGCCAGACCGGCCCTCCCGAGTCCGCCGCAGCAGCCGACCTTGACTGTGGTTCCTGATCCATCTCAGCCTATCCTCGACCCATGCCGAAGGATTATCAAGAGTAAGCTAGAGCCGTCGACCAAACTTAGGTTGCCGCGGAAAATTCGCAAATTGAGTACTTTGGGGCGGCCGCGAGTAGTGACACGCCAAACAGACACTGGCCATCGCAGTAGACGCTAATTAGACCGAATAGAGGTACTTGAAGCCGAGCGTCTCATCCAATGCTTACTATCACCTGCCATGTTAATCATGACACTTTCAGGCCCAGTCCGCAGTGTTTCCTTTCGATCGACCGGCCTCTCTTTTACCTCCAGCCTATTTGCTCAGCTGCTTAGCGAGAGTTCACGCCGGAGCCAAGTCCGTCCTCCCCGCCGTCTGTGTAGGGCTTGAGCGCCCTCCTGCAACTCTAAGACAAACTCCTAGATTGTACAGCGACTCTTTCGCATGTAGTGGTTCCTCGTTATTCGACGATGAGCACTTCTGCTGCCGATCGTGACTGACAATCGCATCTCGCTCAATTCGGCAGCCGCAACTGCGCCGTTCCTCGATCGCGCCCTCAAGAGGCCCCAGCGCGACGATCGATGCGGTGATAATCTGCCACCGGTACGTGAGCGTCGAGCGCTCGAATTTGACGCTCAACAAGCCTATCAAGCGCCGCGATTTGGGTTACACGTTTACGATGGACGTCCGGCCCTTTGAAATGATCGGTCGCTGAGCTCCGGTATCGGCAAGGCGCTGGCGCCGCATTTGGCGAAGGAACATGGATTGCCGGGTCAAGTCCGGCAATGCCGGTTTGGGTGTCATCACGCACGACACCGTCATCGTCCGGCTTGACTGGACGACCCAGTATCTCGGAGCGCCGATCTTCCGCAGGAGCGCTGCTACTCACGCACTGCAGTATGGTTCCCGCTTTCACGTGGACGTCGGCCAAGAGAAGGTCGTTTGCGCTTCAGCATATCCGCAAACTCGGCGTCGTCCTGATCAGGATGACGCGTCGAGGCGCGCACCCCGGAACACGTCCGGATCACGCTCTCGGGATCGGCGATCGCCGTCGCTGCGCCAATCCGGCATTCACCTCACCTTAACGATACCACACCCAGGCACCATTCAATTCACCCACTTGCGATTGGTTGTTAGGAACTCCCCGACATGGTGCCGGAATGCCCTACACGGTGTTCTCCAAATTCCTGCATCCCGACCCGCGGATTCGGCGCGAGCTCGTCGATCTGCTGCACACATCGCTGCCGCAGGTGACGGCGATCAGCCTCACCTCCGTCACCGGCGCGGTGATCCTCGCGACGATCACCGGAGACCTGGGCTACGCTGTGATCTCGTTCTTCATTCTGGTGACGGCCACGGCCCGGATCGTCGCGCTGCTGCGCTACGAGTCTCACGCGGCGGAATTCTCCGATGCCGATGTGGTGCGGTGGGAGCGGATGTACGGCGCCGGCGCATGCGCCTTCGGTCTCGCGCTCGGCGCACTGTCCTATCGTTCGCTCGAACTCGACGATGCGCCCGGCGCCTGGCTGGCGTTCGGCCTCTCGATGTCCTACTGCGTCGGCATGGTGTCGCGTGCGGCGATCCGCCCCTGGATCATCCTGACCGCCGCGGCGACCTTGCTGCTGCCGACCATCGTCGCCGGCCTGCTGCGCAGCGAGGTGGCCTACCAGATCGGCGCCGGGATGCTGGTGTTCTTCTGGCTGACATTGCGGGAAGCCTCCAAGCATCTCAGCGAGGCCTTCGTCGAGCGGCTCGAGGACAAGCATCGCCTGGCGCGCCAGGCGACCCATGATTTCCTCACCGGCCTGCCGAACCGCGCCGCATTTCTCCAGGCGCTCGCGACCATCGAGGGCACTTTCACCATCATCGCCATCGACCTCGACGGGTTCAAATCGGTCAATGACCGTCACGGTCATCACGCCGGCGACGAATTGTTGCGTCAGGTCGCGAAGCGGCTGGCCTTGTGTACCGGCGCTGACGGCATCGCCGCGCGGTTCGGCGGCGACGAATTCATGCTGCTGAAGTCGATCACAGCCGGCGACGACGGGCGCGCCGAGGCGCTCGATCTGGCGCGCAGGGCCGTGATCGATCTCTCGATGCCTTACCGGTTGTCCGACGTGCCGGTTCGCATCGGCGCCAGCGCCGGCATTCTGGTCAGCGACCACGCGCTTGCGGCCGGCTCGACATCGCAACTGCTGGAGCGGGTCGACCGCGCGCTCTACAAGGCCAAGCGCGCCGGCGGCGGCACCGCCTGGTCGGACGCCGAGCCAGAGCCCGAACCCGAGCTCGAACGCCGCGCGAGCTGACATCCCCGCCCAAGGCGTTCAGGCACGGCGACGGACCATGGCCCGCGCATGGCCAGCATTCCCGCCCGCACGCCCCTTGCCATTTGCCGCCCACGCGCCAATCTCTGCCTCCCGCCCCCAAGACAGTCAGCTCAGCGACCGTTCGCACAGCGACAGTCCGCACAGCCCGGAGCCCCGCATGACCGACGCCCCCTACACGCCGCCCAAAGTCTGGATCTGGGACAAGGAGAACGGCGGCAAATTCGCGTCGATCAATCGGCCGGTCGCGGGCGCGACGCACGACAAGGAATTGCCGGTCGGCCGACATCCGCTGCAGCTCTATTCGCTGGCGACGCCGAACGGCCAGAAGGTCACGATCCTGCTCGAGGAGTTGCTCGCGGCCGGCCACAAGGACGCCGAATACGACGCGTGGCTGATCAAGATCGGCGACGGCGATCAGTTCGGTTCGGGCTTCGTCGCGGTCAATCCGAATTCGAAGATCCCCGCGTTGCTCGATCGCTCCGCCTCGCCGCCGATCCGCGTGTTCGAGTCGGGCGCCATCCTGCTGTATCTCGCGGAGAAGTTCGGCGCGTTTTTGCCGACAACGCCGGCCGGCCGTGCCGAGTGCCTGTCTTGGTTGTTCTGGCAGATGGGCAGCGCGCCGTATCTCGGCGGCGGCTTCGGCCATTTCTACGCCTACGCGCCGGAGAAGTACGAGTATCCGATCAACCGTTTTGCAATGGAAGTGAAGCGGCAGATGGACGTGCTCGACCGCCGCCTCGCCGAGACCGAATATCTGGCGGGCGCGGACTACTCGATCGCCGACATCGCGGTGTGGCCGTGGTACGGCGGCCTCGCCAAGGGGCTACTGTACGGCGACAGCGCCAGCTTCCTCGACGTCGAGAGCTACAAGAATGTCCAGCGCTGGACCAAGGCGATCGGGGACCGGCCAGCGGTCAAGCGCGGCCGCATCGTCAACCGTGTCAGCGGCGATCCCGCCAGCCAGCTCCACGAACGCCACGACGCCAGCGACTTCGACACCAGCACGCAAGACAAGATCGCCGCGAAGACGGCGTAGGTGCGCGACGCGTCAGAATAATAAGCTGGAGCTCCGGTTCTTATTCGATCGGAACCGGAAAAGCTCTAGTCTAGATGCGTTCGACCGGATCGCCGATCCGGATCACGCCGCCCTCCAGCACCCGGGCGGTGAGACCGCCGCGGCCGCGGACGGCATTGTAGCCGCCCTCGCCGAATCCCTCTTCCATCCGGCTGCACGGCGCGCAGTCCCCGGCCCCTTCCAGCAAGGCTTCGCCGATCCGAAACCGCTGCCCCTTCAGCGCCACCAGATTGATGCCGCGCGTCACGAGATTTCGCCGCAGCAATTCCGGAGCGACGTCGTCGCGGCCGAGGAACGCGGCGATCGCGGCCAGATCTTCAGCCGCGATCAGCGTCACCTGTCGGGTGCCGTTGGTGGTGGTGCGATAGCGATCGCCTTCGATGCCGCGGCCGGCGATCAGCGTCGCCTGCTGCGTGAGCCGCATCGGCGCGCGACGCGCCGGCCGCAGCCCGATCCAGTCGAGCCGTCCCGGCCGCATCGGAGCGGCGATCAGTCGGCCGAGCGGCGTATCGGGTGCGAAAGACGTCATGCGGTCAGCGACAAGGCCGCAGCGCGGCGGTTGTTCCCGCGGTGCAGACGTCGCAGCCCGTCAGCTCTTCGGCAGCTTCGGGACCGACTCGGCGAAACCGTTGAAGCAGGCCAGCCGCTCGTCCTCTTCCTTGGTGAAGCGACAGTCGGCGACCGCCTTGGCGGCCTTCTGCTTGGCGCCGGGCTTCAGCGCTTTCGGCTTCGGCGGGAAGATCGCGTCGTAGCAATCGAGTCGGCCCTTGCTGCCGTCTTCGATCTCGAGGCAGGCCTGCAACTGAACCGCGATCGACTGCTTGCCGGGCTTGGCCGGCTTGGCGTCGGCATCGGTCGTGGCGATCTTCTCGCCGCGCGGCTTGACCTGCACCAGCGGCCGGTCGCCGACCATCGGCGGCGGGGAGCTCGGCGCGCTCTGGCTCTGCGCCAGCGCTGCGGTCGAAGCCAGCAGCGCCACCATGACAACCATCGTTCTCATCGAGATCCTCGTCGAATGTCGTCGAATGCGCTCGCCCAGCGCGGACCCGTGCGCATTCTGAGCGGCTGTTCAAAAGCGATCGCTTCCTCAAACCGGAGCGCGACGGCGCCGTCAAGCGCATTGGCCCGCGCACCCCGCGGTTTCCACCGCAGGCCACGCTCAGCGGCGAGATTGCGGCGGGTTTGGGGCGAAACCGGCCGCATCCACCGCTGGAAAGCAGGCTGCTTCTGCGATAGTCAGGCGTCATGAGAATGTTGCTGATCGCTATCATCGGCGCTGCGCTTCCGGTTGCAGCAATGGGCGACGATAAACGTCCGACCAAGCCGCTGCCGGCGCCCGCGCCGAAACAAGCCAAGGGTAATCCTTGCGCCGCCTTCGGCGCCGGCTTCGCCCAGGTCGAAGGCAGCTCGACCTGCATTCGAATCGGCGGCGCGCTGGAGGTCGGTGTCGGCGGCAGCAGCCGGCGCTGAACGGCCGGCCCGGACGCATCACGCAGCGCTGGCGCGGTTGTGACTGGCATGATTGCGGCGAATGCCAATGATTGCCGCATGACAGTTCTGCAACATCAGCGCCCGCCGCCGACCGACATCCCCGCCTGCGCCGACACCTGGCGGCTGGCGCCGCTGGCCGGCCTCGCTTTGCTGCTCGCTGCCCCCGGCATCGCCATCCACCTCGGCCTGCTTCCCTTCGCGTATCGGGTCCACGCGCTGTTGCTGGTGTCCGGCCTGTGCATCGGCCTGTGCGTATGGGCCGGCGTCTCTTTCGCGGAGCTGGGGTTTGGCAAGCCGCATCAATGGAGCCATTGGCTCGGCTGCGCGGCCGTCACGCTCGCGATCGCCGCGGTGATGCTGCTGCAGACGCAGATGTTCACGTTCGAAGCCAAGCCGCCGGCATGGCTGAGCTTCGCGCCGTTCTACGTGCTGGTGTCGAGTCCGTGCCAGGAAGTGGTGTGCCGCTCGATCCCGAAGCTGATCACCGACCGGCTTCAGCGCGGCGGCTGGGCCTATGTGCTTTACTCGTCGGCGATGTTCTCGCTGATCCACCTCTGCTACGGCGACCCGGCGCTGCTGCTCAACACCTTCCTGCTCGGCCTGGTGTGGGGCGCGGCCTATTTGTGGATGGCGAACATCTGGCCGCTGATCGTCTCGCACGCCGCAGTCGGCACGCTGGCCTTCGCGCTCGGACTGGCCTGAGCGCGAAGGCATTGTCGCGGCAAGGTCAGCGACCGCCGACCAGCGCCGTCGCCGGCAACCGCTGCAGACAGTCCTGATAGCCGACGCTGCTGAGCGCATACTTCGCGCGGCAGCCGCTGTCGTAGCGCACCGCCACCACCGCCGCCGTCGTCATCGATGCCGACGCCTGCATCGGGTCGCTCTGACGAACGTTTTTGGCTTGAACGTTCTGCTTGCCGGCTTCTTCAGCACTGGCGCTGAGCATCAATGGCGGCGCGAGGCAGGCAATAACAACGGCGCCGGTCAGAATCGTCTTCTTCATCGTGTAGTCTCCATCTCGTAACGGACTTGCGTGGTTACCGTGTAGCGCGACACGCAACGCGGGGGCATTCCGATGACTACACGCAGCCCGCTGACGATTCGCTGACGGAGATTTCGCGAAATCGAACTAATTTAGCTTGTTAAGCAATCATTAAATCGACGGCGATTGCGTTGCCCTCGCATCTCGCCGCGAAACCGCAGGTTACATCACCGCGCAAACCTGCGACGCATCGGTTAGAGCGTTTCGAGCGAAGTGGAAACCGGTTCGCGTGAAGAAAACGCGTCAGAACAACAAGTGAGAGCTCCGGTTCTGATTCGATCAGAACCGGATAAGCTCTTGTCCCGCATCGCCGGCGCGGCAGTGATCAGATTTCGAGCTGCGTACCGAGTTCCACGACGCGGTCGGTCGGGATCTTGAAGAAGGTCGTCGCCCGCGTGGCGTTCAGCGTCATGAAGCTGAACAGCCGCTCGCGCCACAACGCCATGCCGGGATTGAGGCTCGGCACGAAGGTCTCGCGGCTCAGGAAGAACGACGTCGACATCATGTTGAACTCGTGTCCGAACTGTTTGCACAGCACGAGCGCCGCAGGCACGTCCGGCGTCTGCATGAATCCGTAGCGGATAATCAGACGATGGAAGCCGTCGCCGATATCGGTCATGTGCACGCGTTCGCTGTCGGGCACATAGGGCGTCTCCGCGGTGGTGACGGTCGTCAGCACCACGCGTTGATGGACAGTCTGGTTGTGCTTCAAATTGTGCAGCAACGCCGGCGGCACGCCGTCGGTCGCGGCGGTCAGAAACACCGCGGTGCCGCGGGCGCGCGACACGTTGGGTCCGAGCGCGCGCAGCACCACGTCCAGCGGCACCGCCTGCTTCTTGAGCTGCTTGCGCACGAGCGCGCGGCCGCGCCGCCATGTCGTCAGCACGGTGAAGGAAATGAAGCCGATGAACAGCGGGAACCAGCCGCCCTGCGCGACCTTGATGATATTCGCCGAAAAGAACGCGATGTCGACGGCCAGCAACGTGCCGACCACCGTGATCACCAGCGCCATGTTCCAGCGCCACAACAGCGCCATCACGAACGACACCAGAATGGTGTCGATCATCATCGTGCTTGTGACGGCGATGCCGTAGGCAGCCGCCAGATTGCTGGAGGACTGGAAGCCGACCACCAGCGCCATCACCGCCAGATACAAGGTCCAGTTGGTGAACGGCACGTAGATCTGTCCGGCCTCTTCGCCCGAGGTGTGGACGATCGTCATGCGGGGCAGCAGGCCGAGCTGGATCGCCTGCCGCGCCACCGAATAGGCGCCGGAGATCACTGCCTGCGATGCGATGACGGCGGCGAAAGTCGCCAGCGCGACCAGCGGCACCACCATCCATTCAGGCCCCATCCGGAAAAACGGATTCTGGATCGCGGAGGGATCGTGAATCAGCAACGCGCCCTGGCCGAAGTAATTCAGCAGCAGCGCCGGCAACACGAGGCAGAACCAGGCCAGCCGGATCGGGAAACGGCCGAAATGGCCCATGTCGGTGTAAAGGGCCTCGCCGCCGGTGACGGCGAGCACCACCGAGCCGAGCGCGTAAAAACTCATCAAAGGATGGCGGAACACGAACTCGAACGCGTAGGTTGGACTGATCGCCTTGAGCACGCCGGGCGCGTTGATGACGTTGACGATTCCGAGCACGGCGAGCGTGATGAACCATAGACACATCACCGGACCGAACAGCCGACCGACCAGGCCCGTGCCGCGCGACTGAATCGCGAAAAGCGCGGTCAATACGACCGCTGTAATCGGGACGACGTAAGGGCGCAGATCCGGCGTCACCACCTCGAGCCCCTCGACGGCGCTGAGCACCGAGATCGCCGGGGTGATCATACTGTCGCCGTAGAACAGCGCCGCGGCGATCACGCCGAGCATCATCAGCGGATAGTGCACGCGCCGGCCGCGCGTCAGCTCCGTCACCAGCGCCAGTAGCGCAAGACTGCCGCCCTCGCCGTGGTTGTCGGCGCGCATGATGACGATCACGTACTTCACCGTAACCAGCAACATCACGGTCCAGAACACCAGCGACAACACGCCGAAGATGTTTTCCGGGTTCACCGGAATCGGATGATGTCCGGAAAACGTCTCTTTCAGCGCGTAGAGCGGACTGGTCCCGATGTCGCCGAAGACGACGCCGACGGCGCTGACCAGCAGTCCGACACGGTTCTTGTGCTGGCTCATTGTCTACCCCCTGGGCCACGCTTGACCCACGTCTGGCGCGATTCAACCGGTCGGCCCGGACGCGAGGCGCGGCGCGCAACCGCATCGCCGACACGAGACGAATGGCGCGTCGCCGAGACCTTTCGGCCGGCGTCCGACCCCGGTGCCGTGCTTCTATTCATAGTGGCCGCGCCCTGTTGTTGACCTGGATCGGACAGGCTGACGTCGCCGGCCGCTCCAAGCGGTGATCCAATCATCGATTCGATACAAGATTGTGGGTCAGGCCGGATGACGCCGGACCGCTAGATCAAGAGGACGCATCGTCGAATCGCCATTCTGCTCTCAATTTCTGTTTGAGCCTGATCTGTCACGAAACCGGCATCCACTTTTCGGGATCATGCTCTAGAAGCACAGGTTGCTCACAAGCTTCCCCTGCTTGTCCTTGATCACGAACGGGCAATCCGCCCGTTTCAGCGCCGCGGCGGCGTCGGAATTGCCGAGCGCGGCCGCCTTCTCGTAGAACCCCTTGGCTGCGGCTGTGTCCTGCGGTCCGCCGCGCCCGGCCTGGGCGAAAGCGCCCATCCGTTCCAGCGCGCCCGCATGCCCCTGCGCCGACGCCTTCTCGAACAGCGTCCGGGCGGCGACGTCGTCCTTCGGACCCCCGACGCCTTCCGCCAGCATCATGCCCAGCTGATACTGGGCTTCCGCGTTGGTTTCCGCCCCTTTGGCCAACAGCGCCCTGGTCTTGCCGGGGTCGGACGTCGTTCCGCCGCCGAGCGCCGCGAGATTGCTGACGCCGCGCGGATTGCCAGCGTCCGCAGCGCGTTCGAACAATTGCCGCGCCCGGCCGTCGTCCTTGGCGACGCCGGCGCCGGTCGCATAAGCGACGCCGAGCTCGACCATCGCCGAGCTGCTGCCCTTGTCGGCCGCCTTGCGGAAGGCGGCGATCGCGTCTGCCGATTGCCCGTTCGCGGCATAGGCACGACCGAGCGCGTATAATGCGCGGCGCGAACTGCCGGCGGCCGTACGACAATATCTGATCGCGGTCTCGATATCCGCCGGGGCGATGTCGGCGACGCCCCTGACGCCGGAGGGCTTGTCCGGATCGGCCGGGTCGGCCGCAATCCGGTCGCACAGCACGAGGTCCGCGGACTGCGCCAGCGCCGGCGCTGCGGCGCCCGCCAGCAGCAGCGGCACGACAAGTCCTCTGGCGATTCCCTGGGTGAACCCCTGGGCGATCGAACGCACGCCTGCAAATCTCGTCATCGGTCTGATTGTCCCTTTCAGCGTCGCGCCAGCTTCAGTGACGCCGCTGAGACGGATGTGATGCTGGCCCGCCAGCACTACGGCTCCAGCTCTGCCCCGTCGCCGTCACGATGCCCCCGAAAAGCCGATACCCCATCCCCGGCCGCCAAAGATCGGATGCTTATCCTTGGCCGGCGTGTGTTCCTGATCGAGAATTTGGCCTTTCCGGCGGCAAGCGGCGGACCTCTATAGCGTTTTCGAGCGAAGTGGATACCGGTTCGCGTCAAGAAAACGCGTCAGAACATCAAGCCAAGGCTTCGTTCTGATCCAATCAGAACCGCAGCTCTGGGCGCCAAATTTATAGAAGAACGCGTCGTCGCCGAGAATTCGCCCATCGGACAATAGAATCATCCCCGTCAGGCCGGCTTCCACGCCGGTCCGAGGCTGGCACATCCAAAAGGTGATGCATTTGCGCGTCGGATGTTGCGAGCCGCACAAGCGGAATATTCCGCAGGCGCACAACCGCTGCTACTCAAATGCGAACGCGCCGCTCAGGTCGGACACGAATGTGATCAGGAGCAAGAGCAACGCCAGATTGCAGGCGGTCAAGATCAAGACAGGTGGCAGGCATCAAGAGCTCCGACGATTGCGCCCGATCGATCGTGCGAGCCGAGTGACGACCGTGACTGCCGTCACGCTCAATCATCGGCGGCCGCGACGCTTGGAACCAAGGTAGACGTTCCTGGTTCATGCAGCACTCTTCACGAAGGACGATATCAATGACGATCTTGAAATGGGCTCTGATCTTTCTGGTGATTTCGGTGGTCGCCGGCATCTTCGGCTTCACCGGCGTCTCCGCGGCCTCCGCTGATCTTGCGCGCATCCTGTTCTATATCTTCGCTGCGATCTTCATCGTGCTGCTGATTCTCGGCTTCACAATTTTCCGGGCTTAGCTGGTTCGCGACGGGTTGACGCAGCCCTGACGTCCGCACGACGCAGGGCTGCCATAACCCGCATTTATGATTGATCTGCCGCAATCGCGGCGCGGCCGATTTCGACCAAGGTCTTGCCCGCACCGCCGATTCCATATTGCATTGCAACATCGGCTCCACTACGTAATTCCGCAACAAATGGGGCGGGTCGATGAGCGAAGATTGGAATACGAAGTACGGCGTCCGCCGCGTGCGGCGCGATCCTCCGACCTTGGAGGAAGCCATCTTTGCCGCGATGGGCATCACCGACGATCTGGAATCGCAAGCCGAAATCGCCGCGTCGCTGATGGGTCTGCCGGTCGAGCAGGTGCAGAGCGAGGTCCGGAAGGCCGGCCGCGCGGCCGCGCGCACGACCCGGGTTATTACTGGCGAGCAAGGCAGCCAACGATCGGTGGTCGTGGAGCGCCGGGTGTCGCGCCGGGTGATTGGTAACGACAAGCGGATCTGAGGGCGTCGCGGCGTTGTGAACGCTGCACTGCGCTTTCATGGACCACAAAGAAAACGCCGCGGGCATCAGCACGCGGCATTGGCATTTTCAGGGTAGCGGAATCGGTTTCTGGGTAGTTGAATCGGCAGGCATCAGGCTGCGCGATTGATGCCCGACATCTTGAGAAACAGACTCCAGCACGCGTGATTGAAATCGATCAGCGCGCTCGCCGCGCCGGCCGGGATTTCGATCGTCGGCGCATCTGTACGCGAGACTTCCTGATTGAGATCGATCGTACCGGTGGACTCACCCTGCCTGAAGGTCAGGTGAGCGCCGAACTTATTCGCGAGCGCGCGCATCGCCTGATTCTGCGATCCGGTGGTGATGCGCAGGTTCTCGTAGCCGAGCGAACGCGCCACCTCCATCAACTGCTTGAACAAGATGCTTCCGATGCCCTTGCGTCGGAGGTGACCTTCCACGCTGAACGCGATTTCAGGCAGAGGATCCATAGAAAGATCGGGCTGATGCAATTCGGCCGCCGCATGCACCGCGCCGTCTTCAGCGAAATAGGCGATGATGATGGTGCCGTCGCCGCCGCACTTCATGGCATAGCGGTCGATGAAACCTTCATCCGCATAGCCGTTGAAACGATCGCGCCGGCTCTCTGCGTCCAGCCGCAGCAAATGGTCCCTCAGCAGCGGCAGTTCCTGGTTGATCAGCGACCTGATCGTCCCTTTGGACCCGGTGAGATCGGCGATGAGAGCGTCATACATTGATTCACATCTCCTTTGGGGACGACCCTCAAGGAGGCGTTCGATTCCCTAGACCAAAGGCATATTGTGCAACGCACAATACTTTTCAAGATCAAATGGCGGGCACGCCAGGGAAAGCGACTGGCTTACCGCCATCGAACTTTGCAAAAACATCAATAAATCCAAGCTGCTTAACAAACCTTGAGCGAGCGCAAATTGACGCACCCGAAAGGTGCGTGTGCACCGCACTCTAGGGATGATACGAAGGCGCGCTGGGTGATCGGCAACAGGTGTCAGAGCACCATCTGCGTCTGCGTCACCAGCGCGACCAGCCTGCCCTCCTCGGTCTCGATCCGGGTCTGCCAGACCTGGGTCCGTTTGCCCCGGTGCACCGGCGTGGCGATGGCGCGAACGGTGGTCCCCGCTTTGGCGGCCGCCACAAAGTTCGTCTTGCTCTCGAGCGTGGTCGTGCCTTTGGCGTCCGCTGGAAGATTGACGAAGGTCGCCGCGGCGCCGACCGTGTCGGCGAGCGCCATCACCGCTCCGCCATGGATCGCGTGACCGAGGGTGCAGAGATCAGGCCGCACCAGCATGGTTGCGACGACGCGGTCCGGCGTGGCTTCGGCGAAGCTGATACCCATTGAAGCAGCAAACGGCAGCGGTTGCGAATTGATCAGCTCGAGCGGCGTCATCATCCCTCCTCGCGGCCCACTTGCACGCCGTGCGGCGGTGCAGGCTCGGTGTTAGTCCGGTGTGTCTTCGAACGTCGGCGGAACGTGCGTGCTTCGCCCGCCGAACACAATGACCTGTCAGGTCATGGCCCTCTATAGCGTTTCGAGCGAAGTGGATATCGGTGGATAACAGCTCGCGTCGAGAAAACGCATCATAACATCAAGTGAGAGCTTCGGTTCTGATTCAATCAGAACCAAAAAAGCTCTAAGTCGGCTCGACGCCGCACCACTCGGCAATGAACAGTGCGGTGGCCTTGGTGGATTGCCGCAGCGTTTCGAGGTCGACGTATTCATTGAAGCCGTGCATCGCCGCGCCGCTGGCGCCGAAGCACAGGCTGGGGATGTTGTAGTTCAGCCCGTAGAACCGCGTGTCGGTCAGCGCGGTGAACACGAGATCCGACACCGCGCCGCCATAGACCGCATTGTAAGCCTTGCCGAAGGCTGCTTCGGGCTCGGCGGAATCCGTCAGTTCGTACCCGTCCGACAGAAAGCCCGACCACTCCACCTGCGGCGGATTGTTCGACAGGAACCGGTGATCGCGCGCTGCGGCCGCAACGCAAGCGAGGATCTTGGCCTGATGGTCGGCGACCGACCAGCCCGGCAGGATCGCGATCCGGCAGTCGACATCGCACCACGCCGGCACGCTGGAAGCCCAGTCACCGCCCTTGATGATGCCGGGATTGAAGTTGATCGGGTGCACCACGCCCTTGAAATGGTGGTCATCCGCCGCGCGCTTATTCCACTCCGCCTCGAGTGTCTCCAGCGCATGGATCAGATGATAGGCCGCCGTGATCGCGTTCGAGCCGGAGCCGGCTTCGAACACATGGACCGGATGGCCGCGCACCTTGAGACGAAACCAGATCACGCCGACCTGCGAGCGCACCATCTTTCCGCCGGTGGGCTCCGGAATGAAGCAGCAATCGGCACGATAGCCGCGCTGCAACGTCGACAGCGCGCCGACGCCCGTGCTCTCCTCCTCGATCACCGATTGGAAATGGATGCGCCCGGTCGGCGCCAGCCCCGCGGCCTTGATGGCGTCGAGCGCGTACAGCGCGCCGATGGTGCCCGACTTCATGTCGCACGCGCCGCGGCCATACATCCGGCCGTCCTTCACGACCGGCGAAAACGGCGGCGTGTCCCACATCTCCAGCGGTCCGGTCGGCACGACATCGCAATGTCCCTGCAGAATCAGCGAGCGGCCCGCGTTGTTCGCTGGACGGTAGGTCCCGACCACCGTTCGGGCCTTGGAGAAGTCGTGCGCGATCGGACCGTAGCCGCGCAGATCCTTCAAATCATCGAGGTCGATGTACCAGTCGTCGACCTCATAGCCGCGCTGCCGCAGCAGATCGCCGATCATATCCTGGCAAGGGCCTTCCGCGCCGCGCGTACTTGGGATCGCGACAAAATCTCGCGTGGCGGCAAGCTGGGCATCGAAGCCGGCATCGACGGCATCAAGGATTCGGCGTTGGAGATCGTTGACGCTCATGCGGCGGTTGCTCCGTCTTGTTGTTGATCCGGCGGACGCGATCAAACCACAGATTGCCAAAATTTCCAGAGAGTTTGGTTGGGCCGTCGAATCACGCCATCGTCGGACCCGGCCCACGAAGGAGACCAGATGCCCTACGCTCGCTATGCCCGCCTGCCCTGTTCCGTCCTGATGTTGACGGGCGCCGTCGCATTGCTCTCGCTGGCGGGCCCTGCGGCTGCGCAGCACGTCTCGCGCGAACAGGACATCATCGATTTGCGGCTGGGTCAGAAAGTCCTGGTCGATGACGGATCGTGCCCCAACGGGCAGATCAAGGAGGTGATGGGCGCCACCCTGACCGAAGCAGGCGTGACCCGGACTGTTAAATGCGTGGCGCGCCTGCAGCGGCGTTGAACGGGCCGGATGGGTGAGATTGCCCGCGTGCGCGTGCGGCTATCAGGCTAGTCGGCCGGGTCGAACATGCATTGCAGCGCCGGCTTCGCGATCAGCGTGAATGTCGCGCTGATCAGCGATTGCTTGGACGCAGGCACCCACTCGCTCTCGATCGTTGGCACGCCGCTTTCGCGCATTCCCCGCAGCAGCGCCTCGCGCAGGTCGCTATCCGGCACCACTGCAGCGGCGTGGTCGTGAAGACAACCGCAAACGGCGTCTGGATGCGCCCAGCGGCCCGCCATATGCCCGGTGCACTGGCGGATGAATTCCGTCCTTGGATCCTGAACCGCCAACAACGAGCGCGCCTGTGCCTGCGCGCTATTTCCTGCCATCAGCAAGCCTCCCAGCGCGACCGCACAGATACGGGACATCATCGACAGCCGACCAAGGCTCAAGTCAATCACGCGAGCAGCCCTATGTCTCGGCCACGATCATCGGCGCCCTGTGCGGCCGTCCAACCGATGTAAGAGAAAGCTCCGGCGCCCGGCAATCCACCTTCGGAAGAGCCCGCGATCGAAGGTCCGGCAAGCACGAACGCACAGGCGAGGAGCAGGCTCAGGATTCGCATCGACGTGTCTCCGGATCGGACTTGGGCAGCGCGACCGCCGTGATCTGTTGGCAGGCTGCTTGATAACCAAACGCTGTTTCCGGACGTCTGCTTCCTGACGAAAAATGGTTTCGTCGCCGATCCAATTGTTTCATCGCGGGGCAATGCCATGAAACACGACGCAAAAAACGCGTGTTGTTTCAATAGTCCGGTTCCGAGGGTCTTCCTGGTGGTTTTGGGTGGTAAGCCATTTTGGCGGCACGCCATCCGCCCGGGTGTGAATCGAGGCAAATAGCGCGGCTGACATCAGAATGTCATCGCCGGACGCTAATTACGACGACAGCCACGGTAAGGGGCAGGAAAGCCCGGCACTTCTGGCTTACTACTTGATGGGACTCGTTGCCACAGGGGCGCAATCTGCAAGATTGCGTCAGCTGGGTTTCATCACGCACTTGGTACGAAGCAGCGCCGAGCGTTCCAAAGGTGCTGAAGCCGTGTCGGATCATGGCAGTGTATTTGCTGTCAAACGGCTAGCTGCCTCGGCCGATCTTACGCGAATGCGCGGCCCGAGGCGTTGCCCCCATCCATCAGATCAGCCGTCTCCGACGACGGTGTGCAACGATTTCGGTCGGCGCGCGTTGATTAGGCCTACTGGAGGAACGTCGATGATAAACGACCAGCGCGTGAAGACGGGAAGCGACCATGCTGTTGCGGGTCGTCTTGTGTCGGCCGTGACGACGTCGCGGAAGGCTGGACCTCCCGGGGAAATGGCTTTGCAGAGCTTATTCGGCCATCATGCAACACAGTCGATGCCACAGGGATTGGTTCGATTGGTCGGCTATCGCGACCCGTCGCGCCCATCAAGTGTGGAACTCCCGCGTACGAATCCGTCGAGATAATTTCGGCCCACGAGGCTCTCGACCTCAATCGGATTTTCGAACGCAATCGAAGAACAGCGGAGCAAGAGGATTTGGCGGTTGCTCCGCTGCTGTCGAGTTCGCCGAAGTTACTTGAAGAACTCGCTGCACTTCTGGACCGCGGTATCGGATGCCCCCCACGGCATGATCGGCACCGATGACGTGGAGTTCTTCGGAGATCCCTCAATCAACCGGTCCGAGTAGACCATGTAGACCAGCACATTGCGTTTAGTGTCACAGCCCCGGACGATCTGCATTCTCTTGAAAAACATCGAGCGGCGCTTGCTGAACATGTCATCGGCCTGCTCGAGCTTATCCTTGAATCGGATCGGGCCGATCTGACGGCACGCCAGCGAGATGTCGGAGACTTCGTCCGCCAGGCCGAGCCATCCCTTGAACCCGCCCCGCTCCGGCACCGTGAAGTGGCAGGCGACGCCTTCGATCTCCGGATCGTCGATCCCATAGGTCGCGAGCTTGTCATTGGGACTGAGCAGCTTGAACACCGTGGAACGTCGGAAGACTAGGTCCGGATCATCGGCCGCTGCGGCAGATGCACATGACAGCGCGGTCACGGCGAGCGCAGCGAAAGCAGCGCATTTCAAGCGGTTCAGGACGGGTGTGGCGCGGCGAAATCTCATCAGAATCTCCGTATGCAGGCTGGCTGTCAGCCATGTGGGGGGCGACGAACCGTTGCGAAAGATGCCGGCGCACCCCGACTCTCGTTTAACCTCCTGTGAAGCTTTTTTGTTAAGGTTTGAATCAAATGCGCGGGCGAATACCGCGCCGACGCTGGTGAACGCGTATCGCGCCTGCGACACTAATCTGAGATTTCGTTCAATAGATTCGGGGACCACCGCGTGCGCCTGGAACAATCATCGAATTCGCCCGGACCTTCATTGCGCACCGGTAAGAGCGAGCTCAGCCCCGCAATCGTTTCCAGAGCTGCAATACGCGCCGGGATCCTGACTGCCGCAGGCGTCTTCGCTCTTGTCCCCGAAGCCAACGCCACCACCTGGTGGTGGCCGGAAAACGACAATGCAGTCTATGCCCCCGCTCAGCCGCCCCAAAAGCGGTATCCGCGGAAGCATCACCAACTCGACTCCCGACAGGAAAAGCTGATCGAGAAGCAGGCGACGAAACCGCAAGGGCCGTTGCTGATTTCGGTGTCGATCGATCAGCAGAAGCTCCGCGTCTACGACGCCAATGGCTTGCTTGCCGAATCGCCCGTGTCCACCGGGACCCGTAGCCACGCCACGCCGATGGGCGTCTTCAGCGTCATCCAGAAGAACAAATGGCACCGCTCCAACATCTACAGCGGCGCGCCGATGCCCTACATGCAGCGGATCACCTGGTCCGGCATTGCGTTGCACGCTGGCATGGTGCCGGGATACCCCGCATCTCACGGCTGCATCCGAATGCCGACGGCGTTCGCCACGAAGATGTGGGGTTGGACCCGAATGGGCGCACGAGTGATCGTCACGCCCGGCGACATTACGCCGACCAACTTTACGCACGCACTGCTGCTGACCAAGAGGCCCGCGCCCCCGGAGGCGCCGATGGCCTCCGATCCGCAGACGCCGACCAAATCGTCGAAATCCGACAAGGCCGGCGCGACTGAGCCGGCTAACGACTCGACATCCGCGCAACCTCCCGAGTTGCGCGCCACTATTTCACTCGATGAGCCGCGGGCTTCGGTGAAGACTGCCGACGCCAGCGCGACAAGCCCAAGCGGGAACGTCGTTCTGTCGGACTCCTCGAGGCGCCAGGACTCGTCAGAGCCGTTGGCTGCTCCCATGACCACCGCCAGCGCCGATGCACCTGCCGAATCGAGTGGCGGCGTCAGCAAGGACGACTCCGCCGACCGGACCGCCGACGCCCCGCCCCTGAATGACGTTTCCAAAGCAACCGGCGCCGAGCCGGATGCCGTCGACCCTTCGACCACCGCGACGATCGAGAAGGCGGCCGCGCCAAAGGCCGACGAATCCAAGGCTATCGCCGCTGAAAAGGCGTTGCCTTCCAACGAGAAGACGCCGTCTGTTCAGACCTCGGATAAGCCCGACGGAAGCCCCGATGCGGTTCAGAGCAAGGACCAGTCCCGCGCCACCGATTCTGCCGACAAACCCGCAGCCGAACTGCCCGTCGCCAAGCGCGGCGGCGGCCAGATTGCCATCTTCGTCAGCGGCAAGGACCAGAAGCTCTACGTCCGGCAAAACATGACCCCGCTGTTCGACGTGCCGGTCGCGATCGCGCCGAGTGACCGCCAGCTCGGCACTCACGTCTTTACCGCTGAACTCGCCAAGGACGACAGCATCCGCTGGACAGTGGTGTCCCTGCCGAGCTCGCGCCGGACCGAAGACCAGAGCAACTCCCGCCGTCCCAAGAAGAACTTAGCGACAGAGGTGAAGGCTTCGTCTGAGACCGATAGCCCTGCCGCCGCGCTGGATCGACTGACGATCCCGCCGGAGGCAATGGCACGGGTCGCGGAAGCCATCACCACCGGCGCATCGCTCATCGTGTCCGATCAAGGCATCACGGCCAGCGGCGAAACCGGCCAGGGCACCGATTTCATTGTCCGGTTGCGGTAACCCGCCTCCTCTCGATCAATTGCCGGCCAAGCCCCCGGAAGCTGGTTGGTCGATTGTGTCGATCGGCTGCGCACGCCAACTGTGCGAATCTGCGGGCAACTCGTCGCGGACGAAGGATTAACGTTGCCCGGGCCGCTTTCATGCCTCTAGTTTGACGGCAACATGCGGCAGCGACTGCTGTGGCCTTTTGGCCGGCAGTGGACGACGGCGGAAGGACAACGGATATGCGGATCGCGACGGGTCTCCTGGTTGCAGGTGCGGTTTCTCTGAGCGCGCTCGGTGCGGCATGGTCCCAGGCGGCGCCGAAAACCAACGGCGCCACCGCTCAGCCGGCTCCCCCGCAGGCTGCTCCAGCTCCGGCGCCTGCTCCCGCTAAACAGGCTTGCGCCAATCCCGACGCGCTGGGCGTCGGCCGCGTCGTCGAGATCGACACCACTGGCGGTCCGGGATTCGGCTTCGAACACTTCAAGCAGCTCGATTTCCTGCGCGACAAGGAAGTCGTGCTCACCTTCGACGATGGCCCTTGGCCGAGCAACACGCCGGCGGTGGTGAAGGCGCTGGCCGACCAATGCACCAAGGCGATCTTTTTCCCGATCGGCAAACACGCCACCTATCACCCGGAGATCCTCAAGCAGGTTGCGGCGGCCGGCCACACCATCGGCTCGCACACCTGGTCCCATGCCAATCTCAGCAACAAGAAGCTGACCGAGCAACAGGCCAAGGACGAGATCGAAAAGGGATTCGCTGCAGTGAAATGGGCGATCGGCACCGCGCCCTCGCCATTCTTCCGCTTCCCGGCGCTGCAGCACCCCCCGGCGCTGGTGACATACCTCGGCACTCGCAACGTCGCGATGTTCTCCTGCGATCTGGACTCGTTCGACTTCAAGGCCCGGAAGCCCGAGCAGGTGATCGACACCGTGATGAAGAAGGTCGACAAACTCGGCAAGGGCATCATCCTGATGCACGACTTCCAGAAGAGCACGGCGGAAGCGTTGCCCGAACTGCTGCGGCGCCTAAAGGCCGGCGGCTACAAGGTCGTGCAGATGAAGGCCAAGGCGCCCGTCCAGACGCTGCCGCAATATGACGAGGAACTCGTCAAGAGCGCCGCGCTGCCGACCGTCAGCGCGCGCCCGGTCAGTTCCGTGGTGCAGACGATCTCCGAGTGATTGGATAGCAATCTTGCGTTCTCATCCCCTGACGAACCGATGACGGGCGCGCCGACGCTCCGGATCGAAGGCTTCGTGATTGTCTCTGCCGAGGGCAACCTGGCGGATGCCGATGGCGTTATGCCGGATGCGCTGAAGTTCCAGGGCGACCAGCAGTTCTTCTCCACCTCGCTCGACCGCGCCGCGCTGATCGTCCACGGCCGCAATTCATTCGAGGATCAGCCGAACTCGCCGCAGCGCAAGCGCGTGCTGGTGACCCGGCAAATCGAAAGCGTGGCGCCGGACGCCACCAACCCAAACGCCGTGCTCTGGAATCCCGCCGGCGCGTCATTCGAGCAGGCCTGCGCGAAGGCCCGAATCGATGCCGGCATGGTCGCGATCATCGGCGGGCCGGACGTCTTCGCAATGTTCTTCGATCGCTACGACACATTCTGGCTATCGGAAGCGCTGAACGTTCGCCTGCCCGGCGGCCAGCCCTGCTTTCCCGGCGTTCCGGCGCAGACGCCACAACAGCTCCTCGCCGCCCATGGGTTGACCGCAGCGGAACGGATCGTGTTCGACGCCGGCCAGAATGTCGGCGTCACACCGTGGCGACGAAGCTGAACCCTACACGTCGTTATAGGCCGGCTCGGCAGGCTTGGCTCCGCGGCCGATCCCGGCGATGATGAACAGCCCACCGATCAGCGACAGGTTCTTCAGCGCATGGATCAGATTGTTCTGCGCGTCGACGCCGGTCTGGTTCCAGAAGTCGTGATAGTAATAGATCGTCATCGCAACGAACAGGATCAGGATCAGCGCGAAGAAGCGCGCGCCGAAGTTCAGCGCGATCAGGATGCCGCACAACAATTCAGTGGCGCCTGCCGCGATCGCCAGCATCTGCGCGAACGGCATTCCCCCGGCCAGGCCTTCGAGCTGGGAGGTGTAGGTCGTCAGCATTTCCGGAATGACGATCTTCTGCGTCATCTGGGTGGTCGCGGCGATGTCGAGCAGCTTTGAAGCCCCGGAGAAGATGAACAGCACCGAGAAAAGGAAGCGCCCGAGAGCTATGAAGGCAGGCATTTTCGACCCCACTGGCAACGGCGAAAGCGGCGCAAACGCGCCGCAAGTATGAAGGGTCGCCCTGTGGTTTTCAAACGGTCAAACAACAGGCCGGAGGCTTAAGCACCGCCGGCCGGGTCATTATTCACTGCGCTCGAAACGGCTCAACCGAACAGCGTACGCTGATGCCGCCCGGCCCGCTCCTGGGCTTCGACCACGGCGACCGCGGTCATGTTCAGAATGCCGCGCGACGTCACAGACGGCGTCAGGATGTGTGCCGGCCGCGCCGGTCCGATCAGGATCGGCCCCACCGGCAACGCCTCGCCCACCACCTTGATCATCTGGTAGGCGACGTTCGCAGTATCGAGGTTCGGCATGATCAGGATGTTTGCGCCGCCTTCGAGCCGCGAATGCGGCAGGATCAGTTCACGCGCGGTCTGCGACAGCGCCGTGTCGCCCTGCATTTCGCCGTCAGCCTCGATCTCGGGATGACGCTCCGCGAGCAGTGCGGTTGCACGGCGCATCTTCATCGACGACTCGGTCGGATAGCTGCCGAAATCCGAGTGAGACAGGAAGGCGATCCTCGGCTTGATGTTGAAGCGCTGCACATGGACCGCGGCAAGCGCGGCCACCTCGGCCAACTCCTCTGCGGTCGGATTGGGCCGCACCTGGGTGTCAGCGATAAAGATCGCACCCCGGCCGGTGATCAGCAGCGCCAGCGCCGCATAGTCCGAGACGCCGGGCAGCGAACCGATCACATCGCGCACATGGCGCAGATGGTTCATGTAGCGGCCGTCCAGACCGCAGATCATCGCGTCGGCTTCGCCGCGCGCCACCGCGAGCGCTGCGATCACCGTGGAATTGGTCCGCACCACGGTGCGGGCGGCCGCCGGCGTCACGCCGGCGCGGCCGGCGATGTCGATATAGGACTGCACGTAAGAGCGATAGCGTGGGTCGTCCTGCGGATTGACCAGGTCGAAATCCTCGCCGGGGCGGATCGACAGGCCGGATCGCTTGATCCGCGCCTCGACCACCGACGGCCGCCCGACCAGGATCGGCCGCGCCAGCTTTTCTTCGAGGATCACCTGCACGGCGTGCAGCACCCGCTCGTCCTCGCCTTCGGCGTAGATCACCCGCACCGGCTGCGCCTTGGCCTTGGCGAACAGCGGCTTCATCACGAGGCCGGACCGGAATGCGAAGCGCTCGAGCTGGGCGTAATAATCGTCGAACGAGGTGATCGGCCGGGTCGCAACGCCGGAATCCATCGCCGCCATCGCCACCGCAGGCGCGATGCGCAGGATCAGCCGCGGATCGAACGGGCTCGGGATCAGCGATCCCTCACCGAAGCCGAGCACCTCGTCGGTGTCGAGGCCCGCCGCGACCGGATCGGCCGGCGGATCGCGCGCGAGTTGCGCGATCGCATCGACCGCAGCGACTTTCATCTCCTCATTGATCGCGGTCGCGCCGACGTCGAGCGCGCCGCGGAAAATGTAGGGAAAGCACAGGACGTTGTTGACCTGGTTCGGCAAGTCCGAGCGACCGGTGCAGATCAGAGCGTCCGGGCGCACCTTGCGGACCTCGTCCGGCATGATCTCCGGCGTCGGATTGGCGAGCGCCATCACCAACGGCTTCTCGGCCATTTGCATGACCATCTCGGGGGTCAGCACTTTCGGCCCGGACAGACCGAGGAACACATCGGCGCCGCCGATCACTTCGGCAAGGGTGCGCTTGTCGGTCTTCTGCGCGTAGACCGCCTTCCAGCGGTCCATCAGCACGGTACGCCCCTCGTACACCAAGCCTTCGAGGTCACACACCCAGATGTTCTTGCGCTGCGCGCCGAGCGACACCAGCAGGTTCAAACACGCCAGCGCAGCGGCGCCGGCGCCGGCGGTGACGATTTTGACCTCGCTGAGTTCCTTGCGCTTCAACAGCAGTGCGTTCTTGACCGCAGCGCAGACGATGATCGCAGTGCCGTGCTGATCATCGTGGAACACCGGGATCTTCATCCGCTCCTTGAGCTGCGCCTCGATCTCGAAGCACTCCGGCCCTTTGATGTCCTCGAGATTGATGCCTCCGAAAGTCGGCTCCAGCGCGGCCACCGTCTCGACCACGCGCTCCACCGTGTCGGCGGCGATCTCGATGTCGAACACGTTGATGTCGGCGAACTTCTTGAAAAGAACCGCCTTGCCTTCCATCACCGGCTTGGACGCGAGCGGGCCGATATTGCCGAGGCCGAGCACCGCCGTGCCGTTGGTGACCACCGCGACCAGATTGCCGCGCACCGTCAGCGTGGCGGCCTGACCCGGATCGGCGGCGATCGCGTTACAGGCGGCGGCGACGCCCGGCGAATAGGCCAGCGCGAGATCGCGCTGGTTGGCCAGCGGCTTCGACGCGTGGACCTCGAGTTTGCCGGGCCGCGGCAGCCGATGATAGGCCAGCGCCGCAGCTTGAAGGTCTTCATAATTGGACGCCATGCATTCTCCCGGCGGCTTCGTCGTCGGCATCGGACCGTCGCGTCGCCCGTTATCAGTTTTCTGGCAGATTGAGACGGATATGCAGCTCGCGCAACTGCTTGGGCGTCACTTGTGACGGTGCCCCCATCAGCAGATCTTCGGCTCGCTGGTTCATCGGGAACAGCGAGATCTCACGCAGATTGTTGGTGCCGCATAGCAGCATGACGATGCGGTCGACGCCGGCAGCCATGCCGCCATGCGGCGGCGCGCCGTATTGGAATGCGCGGTACATGCCGCCGAAGCGATCGACCACTTCCTGCTCGCCATAGCCGGCGATCTCGAACGCCTTCACCATCGCCTCGGGGCGATGATTGCGGATGCCGCCGGAGGCGATCTCGAAGCCGTTGCAGGTGATGTCGTACTGGAACGCCTTGATCGTCAGCGGATCCTGACCGAGCAACGCATCCATGCCGCCCTGCGGCATCGAGAACGGGTTGTGCGAGAAGTCGACCTTCTTGTCGTCCTCGTTGTACTCGTACATCGGGAAATCGACCACCCAGGCGAGCGCGAACTGATCCTTGTCGATCAGGTTGAGCTCCTCGCCGACCTTGGTGCGGGCGAGCCCGGCGAACTTCACGAATTTCGACGGATCGCCCGCGACGAAAAACGCGGCGTCGCCCGCCTTCAGGCCGAGCGCGGCGCGGATCGCTTCGGTGCGTTCGGGGCCGATGTTATTGGCCAAGGGACCAGCACCCTCGCCACCTTCTCGCCACATGATGTAGCCGAGGCCGGGCTGGCCTTCGCCCTGCGCCCAGGAGTTCATCCGGTCGCAGAACGCACGGCTACCGCCGCCCGGTCCGGGGATCGCCCAGACCTGATTGCGCTCTTCTTCGAGCATCCGCGCGAACACTTTGAAGCCGGAGCCGCGGAAGTGCTCGGAGACATCCTGCATTTCAAGCGGATTGCGCAGATCCGGCTTGTCGGTGCCGTATTTGCGCATGCTGTCGGCATAAGGAATCCGCGGCCACCCCTTGGTGACGCGCTTGCCCTTGGCAAAATCTTCGAACACGCCGGTGATCACCGGCTCCATCGCAGCAAAAACATCGTCTTGCGTGACGAAGCTCATCTCGACGTCGAGCTGATAGAACTCGCCGGGCAGCCGGTCGGCGCGCGGGTCTTCGTCGCGGAAGCACGGTGCGATCTGGAAGTAGCGGTCGAAGCCGGACATCATCAGCAGCTGCTTGTACTGCTGCGGCGCCTGCGGCAGCGCGTAGAACTTGCCTGGATGAATCCGGCTCGGCACCAGGAAGTCGCGCGCGCCTTCCGGCGACGATGCGGTCAGGATCGGCGTCTGGAATTCGAAGAAACCCTGTTGCTTCATCCGCGCGCGCATCGCGTCGACGATCGCGCCGCGGGTCATGATGTTCTGGTGCAGCTTCTCGCGGCGCAGATCGAGGAAGCGATAGCGCAGCCGGACATCCTCGGGATATTCCTGCTCGCCGAACACCGGCAGCGGCAATTCGCCGGCCGGCCCCAACACTTCGATCTCGGTGATGAACAATTCGATCTTGCCGGTCGGCAAATCGTCATTATCGGTGCCTTCGGGGCGACGTCGCACCCGGCCGTCGATCCGCACCACCCATTCGGCGCGCAGCTTCTCGGCATCCTTGAACGCCGGCGAGTCCGGATCGGCGACGCACTGGGTCAGGCCGTAATGGTCGCGCAGGTCGATGAACAGCAAGCCGCCATGGTCGCGGATGCGATGGCACCAGCCGGACAGGCGGACGGTCTGATCGATATCGCTGTCGCGGAGCGCGCCGCAAGTATGGGTTCGGTAACGGTGCATGGAAATCCCGGGAAAGCCATCTAGGGGCAGAATCGAGCGTCCGCAGCCTTGCGGAGAGCGTCAGGGTTTACCCGAGCGAACCCATCGCGGCAACCAAATGCGGCCTTCGGTCGGCCGCATTCCAACGCCTTGACGCCCGACGCTGCCGGTCTGGGCGAGCTTGGCGACGCCGGTCCTTGCTAACGATCGCAGGAAGTCGGCAGAAGATATTGATGCGGGACGCTTTCCGGCTGATTGTCAGGGCAGCGAACCATTCCTATCTGGTGCCGGATGACAGTCCATTTCCCGTTTGACAACAGCTACGCGGCGCTGCCGGGCAACTTCTTCGCGCGGGTGGCTCCGACGCCGGTCGCCGCCCCGCGGCTGATCAAGCTCAACCGCCCGCTGGCCGAGCGGCTCGGGCTCGATCCGAACTGGCTGGACAGCCCCGAAGGCGCGGAAATCCTCGCCGGAGCCCGCCTCCCGGAGGGCGCAGCCTCGATCGCGATGGCCTATGCGGGACACCAGTTCGGGCACTTCGTGCCGCAACTCGGCGATGGCCGCGCCATCCTGCTCGGCGAGGTGATCGACCGGGACGGCGTCCGCCGTGACATCCAGCTCAAGGGCTCCGGCCGAACGCCATTTTCGCGAATGGGCGACGGCCGCGCCGCGCTCGGCCCGGTGCTGCGGGAGTACATCGTCAGCGAGGCGATGGCTGCGCTCGGCATCCCGACCACCCGCTCGCTCGCCGCGGTCCTGACCGGCGAACGCGTGGTGCGCGACCAGGTTCAGCCCGGCGCGGTGCTGACGCGTGTCGCGTCGAGCCACATCCGCGTCGGCACATTCCAGTTCTTCGCTGCGCGCGGCGACCGCGAGGCGGTCCGGGCGTTGGCCGACCACGTCATCGCCCGGCATTATCCGGAGGCGGCGCAAGCCGACGCGCCCTACCTCGCGCTGCTGGAAGCGGTGATTGCCAGACAGGCCGATCTGATCGCACGCTGGATGATGATCGGCTTCATCCACGGCGTGATGAACACCGACAATTGCTCGATCGCCGGCGAAACCATCGATTACGGCCCCTGCGCCTCTATGGACACGTTCGATCCGAAGACGGTGTTCTCGTCGATCGACCACATGGGTCGCTACGCCTTCGGCAACCAACCGCCGATCGCGCTTTGGAACCTGACCCGCTTTGCCGAATGCCTGGTGCCGCTCCTGTCCGCCGACCAGGACAAGGGCGTCGAGATCGCCCAGACCGTGCTCGGCGGCTTCGCCGAACGCTTCAATGCCAGCTATCTGGCAGGGCTTGCGGCCAAGCTCGGCCTTTTCACCACCCAGGCGGACGATGCGCAGCTCTCGCAGGATTTTCTGGCCGCGATGGCCAAAGGCCGGGCCGATTTCACCCTCACCTTCCGCCGGCTGAGCGACGCCGCCATCGATCCGACCGAACTCGACACGGTCCGGGCGCTGTTCGACGATCCGGCCGCCTTCGACGACTGGGCGCCGCGCTGGCGGCAACGGGTAACGGCCGAGCCGCAGGACGGCGCCGCCCGGCAGGCGGCGATGCGGGCGGTCAATCCGGCCTACATTCCGCGGAACCACCGGGTCGAGGCGGCGATCCGCGCTGCGGTCGACAAAGACGACTTCGGGCCGTTCCACGAACTGCTGACGGTGCTCACCAACCCCTTCCGGGAACAACCGGAATTCGACCGCTATGCGGACCCGCCGCAGCCCCATGAACGCGTGCTCGAAACCTTCTGCGGAACTTGATCGCCGCCCTTCGAGCGTGTCTAGTGCTTCGGATTCGATGGCTTTTTGGGCGACGACGCAGTGCCGGTCAATCACGCCCCGACGCCACCATTTCCGGAACGTGACAGAGTTTGATGGACCTGATTTCCACCACAGAGCAGCTCGCTGACGTCTGCACCCGCCTCGCCAGCCACCCCGTCATCACGGTCGACACCGAGTTTCTGCGCGAGACGACCTATTATCCCCTGCTCTGCGTCGTGCAGATGGCGAGCCCCGATGAAGCGGTGGTGGTCGATACGCTGGCGCCGGGCATCGACCTCAAGCCATTCTTCGACTTGATGGCGAACGAGAACGTCCTGAAAGTCTTCCACGCCGCCCGGCAGGATATCGAAATCGTCTGGCACCGCGCCGGGATCGTGCCGCACCCGATCTTCGACACACAAGTCGCGGCCATGGTGCTCGGCTATGGCGACAGCATCGCTTATGACCAGCTCGTTGAACGCATCACCGGTCACCGGCCGGACAAGACCCATCGCTTCACCGACTGGTCGCGCAGGCCTCTGACCGACGAACAGCTGCACTACGCCGTCTCCGACGTGACCCATCTGCGCGACGTGTTCGCCGCGCTCGACGCCGACCTCAAGAAGCGCGACCGCAGCGATTGGGTCAGCGAGGAAATGGAAATCCTCACCTCGCCGAAGACCTACGACTTCCATCCCGAGAGCGCCTGGGAGCGGCTGAAAACCCGGGTTCGCAAGCCGAAGGAGCTTGCGGTCTTGATGGAGGTCGCGGCCTGGCGCGAACAGGAAGCCCAGACCCGCGACGTGCCACGCAGCCGCGTTCTCAAGGACGATGCGCTTGGCGACATCGCGACCCACGCACCGACTTCGCTGGAGCGGCTTGCGACTCTGCGCTCGCTGCCGAAAGGTTTCGACCGCTCGAAATGGGGCACGGAGATCGTCGCCGCGGTCCAGCGCGGTCTGGCGCGCGACCCGCAGACGCTGCCGAAGATCGACAAGCCGCGCAACAATTCCAACGGCTCCTCCATCGTCGAGTTGCTGAAGGTGCTGCTGCGGATGACCTCGGAGCGCCACGCTGTCGCGGCCAAGGTGATCGCAACCGTCGACGACCTGGAGCAGATCGCGTGCGACGACAATGCCGACGTCGGGGCGCTCCGCGGTTGGCGGCGTGAACTGTTCGGCGATGCCGCCTTGGCGCTCAAGCAAGGCCGCCTCTCGCTCGCGATCGAAAAAGGCAAAGTAGTTCGGGTCGATCGCACCGCGGACGCAGGACGGCCCGCCGCAGATCAATGATCGTTCGTCAGCCGCCCAATCTGTTCCAGCTGTTCTTTCTGGTTCGGGGCTCAGTAGTACAGCGGATCTATCCGCAGGCCTTGGCCATCGCTGGACTTTCGGTCGCGGTGGTCTGGACGCATCATGCCTATCCGGGGCTGGTCGCCGATTTCAACAGCGCACCGTTCGCCGTGCTCGGGATCGCGCTGTCGGTGTTCATGGGCTTTCGTAACAACGCCTGCTACGATCGCTGGTGGGAGGCACGTCGGCATTGGGGCGAACTGATCTGTCTCAGTCGCAACCTGTCGCGCCAGACCCTGATCCTGCAACAGTCGGGCGACGGCACCGAAGTCAGCCGGGCGACGCTGTTGAGGCTGGCGATGGCCTTTGCCCAATCGCTCGTTCTCCACCTCCGCCCCGGCGGCGACACCGACAAGGTCGAGCGCCGCCTCACGCCCGAGATTCTGGCGCGCTACAACACCAGCCGCAATCCACCCGAGGTTTTGCTGGCGGCCATGCAAGCGGAGATCGCCGCGCTGCATCGCAACGGTCAGCTGCGCGACATCCCGTTCCAAATGCTCGACCACACCATCGGGCAAATGGCGATGGTGCAAGCCGCCTGCGAACGGATCCGCTCGACGCCAGTGCCGTTCGGCTACACGCTGCTCCTTCACCGAACGGCTTATGTGTTCTGCTTCTTGCTGCCTTTCGGCTTCGCCAACACGCTCGGCTGGTTGACGCCGTTCGCCACTGCGCTGGCGGCCTATACGTTCTTCGGACTCGATGCGTTGGGATCCGAGCTGGAAGAACCGTTCGGACAACTCCCCAACGATCTGCCTATCGGAGCACTGGCCGACACGATCGAACTCAACCTGCGTGAGGCGCTCGGTGAAACCGACCTGCCCGCTCTGCCGCGCCCTGTCGACCATATCCTGATTTGAGCGGTGGCGGCAAAGCTCAGCGCCGCACGATCGTCCCGGCGCGGCCGACCATCCGGCCGAGTTGCTTGAAGCGGCTGCCGACGCGGTCGGCGACCAGGTCGACCAGCTCGTGTTCGAACACCAGCATCAGCTTACGGCCACTGCTGCGGAAATGCGTCGCCGGCAGCACGCCAGGCCGCGCCGCGCTGATCAGATGCGCGACCCGGAAAGCGGCGCCGAGCAGCCGCGCGCGCTCGTCCATCGCCGGCGTCACCAGTTCGCGGACTGGTCCCGGCGGTTCGTTCTGCTCGCTGAATCCGGCGTAGCGATAGAACACCGACAGCGCCATGAAGGCGCGTTCCTGGTGGGTCACGTCGCCGAAATTGCCGTTGGCGATCAGCGCCAAGGTCTGCTCGCCGCGATGATCCGGATGCACCCGCCATCCGATATCGGACATCAGGCAGGCGGCACGGCGCAGCCGTCGATCGTCCTCGGTCTCGCGCACCTTGGCGACGCGAAACAACCGGTCGGTCCATCCGATCAGTTCCTCGGCGTGGCGCGCCGAGCGCGACAGCAGCGCATTGAGGTCCTGTGCCGCGCAGATCAGGCCGTCCTTGGCGCGCTCTGCGACCGGCAATTGCTCGTACAGCAATCCCTCGCGGACCCCGTAGGTCGAGAACACGATGGTCTTCGGTTTGGAAGCTTCGATGACGTATTCGAGGACCAGCGCCGCGTAGGCGAGCAACGGACGCCTTGCATCGGCAACGAGGTCGATATCGGCGAGTTGATCGGTCGAGGCCAGCACGCGCAGCCGCTTGGCGAAGCGGAGCGCTTCCGCCGCCGGTATCGAATAGCCGTGCATCACTTTGAGCGAGTAGCCGCTTTGCGCGATGTGAATGCGGGCGAGCGCGCGCCAGGTGCCGCCGACCGCGTAGAAAGAGCGCCCGCGCGCGGCCTTCAACGGCAGCGCCCCCGCAAGCGCATCCTTGGCGATACGCTCGGCGCGCTTCAGTGATTTCTGCGAGGCGTCCTGGAGCGCCAGGCTGCCGAGCGGCAGCGTCACGCCCTTGCGAACCTGACTGCCGCGGACATCGATCAATTCCAGCGAGCCGCCGCCAAGATCGCCGACGATGCCGTTCGGCTTGTGCACGCCGGAGATCACGCCGAGCGCCGACAGCTTGGCCTCGCGCGGCCCCGACAAGATTTCGATGGTCACGCCGCAGATCTGCTCGGCCGCCGCGATGAATTCCAGCCCGTTGCTGGCGTCGCGGCAGGCCGCGGTGGCGATGGCGTAGACCCGGCTGACCTTCATCACCCGGATCAGCGCACGGAACCGCCGCAGCGCAGTCAGCGCCTTGTCGACGGCATCGGCCGCGAGCAGACCGGTGCTTTGCACCTCACGGCCGAGACCGCACAATGCCTTTTCGTTGAAAACCGTGATCAGGCTGCGCGCCAGCGACTCGTAGACCACGAGACGCACCGAATTCGAGCCGATATCGATCACGGCGACGCTGGTTTCGCGCCTGCGCGCCTGCCTGGTCAACGTCCCAGGTCCTCAAGAGGGCTGGTTGCGCTCCGAGCGACGCGTGAGGCGACGTGGCGACGATTCCTTGAGGGACTTTCCACGGCCGGACAGACTCGGATTGGTCATGAAGTAGTTATGGACGTTGAAAGGCTCCTCACCTTTCGCGGCCTTCATACGCGTCGACGACCCGTCCGGCAACAATTGCCAGCTTTGCTCGGTATCTTTCAGGTTCGCCACCATGATCTGTTCGAGGACTTGCTGGTGCACGGTAGGGTTGAGCAACGGGCACAACACCTCCACCCGGCGATCAAGATTGCGGGGCATCATGTCGGCGGACGAGATGTACACCGCCGCCTTGGCGCTCGGCAGGCCGTGGCCATTGCCGAAGCAATAGATCCGGCCGTGCTCGAGGAACCGGCCGATGATCGATTTGACGCGGATATTCTCCGACAGGCCGGGAACGCCGGGGCGCAGGCAGCAGATGCCGCGAACCACCAGCTCCACCGGAACCCCGGCCCTGGAGGCCTCGTACAGCGCGTCGATGATCTCCGGGTCGACCAGCGAGTTCATCTTCAGCCAGATTGCCGCCGGCTTGCCGTGGCGTGCGAACGTCGTCTCGCCACGGATGTGGTTGAGCATCGTTCTGCGTAGCGTGATCGGCGACACCGACATCTTCTCGATATCGGTCGGTTCGGCATAGCCGGTGATGTAGTTGAACACCCGCGCCACGTCGCGACCGATGATCGGGTCGGAGGTGAAGAACGAAAGGTCGGTGTAGATGCGCGCTGTCACCGGATGGTAGTTGCCGGTGCCGGTGTGGACGTATGTGGTCAGCCCGGAATCTTCGCGCCGGACCACCAGCGACAGCTTGGCGTGGGTCTTCAGTTCGAGGAAGCCGTAGACCACCTGCACGCCGGCGCGCTCGAGGTCGCGCGCCCAGCGGATGTTGGCTTCCTCGTCGAACCGAGCCTTCAGCTCGATCAGCGCGGTCACCGACTTGCCGGCCTCGGCGGCTTCCGCCAGCGCTTTCACAATCGGAGAATTGTTGGAGGTGCGGTACAGCGTCTGCTTGATCGCCACCACATTGGGATCGCGCGCTGCCTGCTGCAGGAACTGCACCACAACGTCGAACGATTCATACGGATGATGGACGATCAGGTCCTTCTGCCGGATTGCCGCAAACACGTCGCCGCCGTGATCGCGCACCCGTTCCGGGTGACGCGGCACATAGGGCGCGAATTCCAGGTCAGGGCGATCGAGCCGCGTCAATTGCGACAGTTCGTTCATCGCCAGCACGCCGTCGACCAGGGTCACCTCATCGTCGGAGGTGGCGAGCGCATGTTGCACGAAGGCGCGCAACTCCTCAGGCATCGAGGCTTCGAGCTTGAGCCGGATCACCGAGCCGTGGCGCCTGCGCTTCAGCGCGGTCTCCAGCAACCGAACAAGGTCCTCGGCTTCTTCCTCGATTTCCAGTTCGGAATCCCTGATCACCCGGAACGCACCCTGCCCCTTGACGACGTAGCCCGGGAACAATTGGCCGATGAACAGCGAGGTCGCCTGCTCCAGCGTGATCAGCCGCACCTCTTTGCCGGTCGAGGGCAATCGGATGAAGCGATCGATCTTTCCAGGCATGCGGATCAGCGCATTCATCGACTTGCCGTCGGTGATCCGCGCCAGCTGCAGCGCCATGGTGAAGCCGAGGCTTGGAATGAACGGAAATGGATGCGCCGGATCGATCGCCAACGGCGTCAGCAACGGGAAGACGTGGTGCAGGAAGTAATCGGAGAGCCAACTATGCTCAGTCTTACTGACGTCGCGACCGTCGAGCAGCACGATGCCGACCTCGGCGAGCGCGCTGCGCAGATCGCGCCAGATCGCCTGCTGGTCGCAGCCGAGCTTCGAGATCGCGTCGTTGATCAGCACCAGCTGCTCCGCCGGCGTCAGCCCGTCGGGACTGCGCTCGACGATGCCTTCGCGAACCTGGGCCTTGATGCCGGCGACGCGAACCATGAAGAACTCGTCGAGATTGTTCGCCGAAATCGACAGGAAGCGGACACGTTCGAGCACCGGGTGGCGCGGATTGACCGACTCTTCGAGGACGCGGCGATTGAAATGCAGCCACGACAACTCGCGATTGATGAACCGTTCGGGCCCAGCAGCGATCACGGACGCCGGCTCGGGTCCGCCCTTTTTTTCTTCGATGACAATGGCTTGTTCGGCGTCCATGAGAAATCGGTCCAGTGCATTACGGGCGTCGTGCCGGGATCGGCGGTGCGGCCAGACAATGCTGCACGCACAAGACGTTTCCATGACATTGAGAGACTTGGCGAAGATGTCGTCAAGCCGGACCGACAGCCAGGATGCCGCAGGGACTCAGTCTTCGCGCAGGAGTTCGGCGGCGAGCGCGCGCGTCACCGGACGGCCGAGGCGCAAGGCCTCGGTGTCGAGCCGCTCCACCGCCTGGCGCGCGGCGGCAAAAGAGCGATCGATCCGGTTGGCGAGGTAGCCGACCAGATTGGCGTCGATGCTCATCTGGCGATCGGCGCAGAACTTGACGATCAGCGCCCGAAACAACGCGTCGTCGGGCGCCAGCAGCGAGACGACAGGAACCGCCCGCAATCGCGACCGCAGATCGCGCAACTCGGCCGGAAACGCCGAGGGCGCCAGCCGCGCCGTGATCAGCACATAGGCCTCGTCCTCACGCGCCAGATTCATCAAATGGAACAGGGCGCGCTCGTCGAAACTACCGGGAGTCAGATCTTCGACCACCAGAGCACCGGTGGCGAGTTCACCGGGTACGTTCGCGGGTGTCAGCGCCTGGGCAGATGTCGAACGCGCCCCCGCCTGCTCGGCCCAGATCGACGCCAGATGGCTCTTGCCGCTCCCCTCGGGGCCGACCAGCAGCATGATACGGTTCGGCCAGTCGGGCCAGCTTTCGATCAGCTTGAGTGCGGCGGTGTTGGCGGTGCCTTCGAGGAAATCCTCGCGCGACAGGCTCTCAGCGTGCGGCAGGTCCAGAGCCAATTGACGGGGTTGTACGCGGACTGCCACGGGGTCGCTCCATGCCGGCCCGCTCTGCGCGGCCGGCCGACGCGTTTCAGCGGCCAGGCTCGATCGTGCTCATATGCCGCGTCCACTCAATGAGATAGAGGGAGACCGAAACCAAGGTCAAGAGCGTGACCGAAATCATGAGGATAAGGTCGTAAGGCGCCGGCTCAATGTCGAAACCGAGAGCGCCGAGCACGACCGCCGCAAATCCAACCTGTGCTACGGTATTCAGCTTGGAGACCATCAGCGGTTTCATCGGTACCGGCTTGCCGAACAGCCAGGAAATGATCACCGCCCCGACGATCATGATGTCGCGCGACACAACGAGGATCACCAGCCAGCGCGGGATCGCCCCCCAGATCCCAAGCGAAACATAGATCGAGACCAATAGCGCCTTGTCGGCCAGCGGGTCCAGCAACGCGCCGAGCTCGCTGCTCATATTGAAGCGCTTGGCAAGAAACCCGTCGACCGCGTCGCTGACGCCGGCAATGACGAACACAGCAAAGGCGATTGCCATTTCATTCGACGCAATTGCCCAAACAATGACCGGCACCAGCAGGATGCGGCCAATCGTAATAATATTCGGAATGCTCACGCGACGTTCCCGGATTCCGGCCCAGAGCCGGCGATACCCTTGAACTTTCGACGGCGGGACGGGCTCGTTGTCTACATAGTACATGCTGGGCCCCCTTGCGAGCCATTGCGCGCTGGCGGAATCCGACGTAACCACCCCAAAACCATCGTTCGGGCGCGGGCAAGCGGGACTTAGGTCTAGCGCGACCGACGTGGTCAATCGGCGGCGGCTTCGTGCCGGGCGGCAATCCAGGCCGCGCAGCGCCTTTATCTTTGAGGGAGCCGGCCATGACCGAGCGGAAGCACGGCCTCACCTATGCTGATTCCGGCGTCGACATCGACGCGGGCAATCGTCTTGTCGACCTGATCAAGCCGATGGTGCGGGCCACCGCTCGCCCCGGCGCCGATTCCGAAATCGGCGGCTTCGGCGGGCTGTTCGATCTGAAAGCCGCAGGCTTCAAGGACCCGGTTCTGGTGGCGGCCACCGACGGCGTCGGCACCAAGATCAAGGTTGCGATCGAGGCCGGATTGCACGCCGGCATCGGGATCGATCTGGTCGCAATGTCGGTGAACGACCTCGTGGTGCAGGGCGCCGAGCCGCTGTTCTTTCTCGACTACTTCGCCTGCGGAAAACTCGATCCGGAAGCCACGGCCGAAATCGTCGCCGGGGTGGCCGAAGGCTGCCGCGAGTCCGGCTGCGCGCTGATCGGCGGCGAGACCGCCGAGATGCCGGGGCTCTACAAGGACGGCGACTACGATCTCGCCGGCTTTGCGGTGGGCGCGGCCGAGCGTGGAACCCTGTTGCCCTCCCCGGACATTGCCAAAGGCGATGCAGTGATCGGGCTGGCCTCGTCGGGCGTGCATTCGAACGGCTTTTCGCTGGTGCGCAAGATCGTCGAGAAATCCGGCCTGCCCTATGACGCGCAGGCGCCGTTCTCGCCGGTGATGACGCTCGGTGGCGCATTGCTGACGCCGACCAAACTCTACGTGAAATCGTGCCTGAACGCGATCCGCACGACCGGCGCGATCAAAGGACTGGCGCATATCACGGGCGGCGGATTCACCGACAACATCCCGCGCGTACTCCCGAAGCATCTCGGCGTCGGAATCGATCTGCCGCGGCTTCCAGTGTTGCCGGTGTTCAAATGGCTCGCCGAGCAAGGCGGCATCGCCGAACTCGAATTGCTGCGCACCTTCAACTGCGGCATCGGAATGATCGCGATCGTCAGAGCCGACGCCGTCGACGCCGTCACCGAGGCGCTCACCAGCAGCGGCGAAAGCGTCCATCTGCTCGGTGAAGTGATCAAAGCCAAGGGCGAGCATCGCGTCGTTTACGACGGTCACCTCGATCTCGGTTGGTGACCCGGTGAAGCGTCGCGTCGCCATCCTGATTTCCGGGCGCGGGTCGAACATGGCCGCGCTGATCGAAGCCGCGGCCGAGGACGGGTTTCCCGCCGAAATCGCCGTCGTGATTGCCAATACGGCCAGCGCCGGCGGCCTCGCGATCGCCCAGCGCAGCGGCATCGAAACCCTGGTGATCGAAAGCAAGCCGTTCGGCAAGGATCGCGCTGGCTTCGAGGCCGTGCTGCAGGCGGCGCTCGACGAGCGCCGGATCGAACTGATCTGCCTCGGCGGCTTCATGCGGCTGTTCACGGCGGACTTCGTGAATCACTGGTACGGCCGGATGCTCAATATTCACCCGTCGCTACTGCCGTCATTTCCGGGGCTCGATCCGCACGGTCAGGCATTGCGCGCAGGCGTGAAGATCTCAGGCGCAACCGTGCATTTCGTCATCGCCGAAACAGACGCTGGCCCGATTGTCATTCAGGGTGCGGTGCCGGTGCATGACGACGACACAGCGGATGCACTTGCCGCTCGCGTTCTCGCGATCGAGCACCGCATCTACCCGAAGGCGCTAAAGATGGTTGCGTCCGGTCAGACGCGCTTCGAGGGCGATCTGTGCAAATCGACCTCGAATGGCGCAACTGATCAGACGTTGATCGTGCCCGCGTAAAACTCGTCGATACCAGGAGAACACCCCGGCCTGTCGCCGAGGTAATAGCTCCGGCGATCGACCCCGTTCAAGAGACCTTCAGGTTCTCTGCCGACGTCTTGCCGCGATTGTCGACCAGTTCATACTCGATGGTTTGATTTTCGTTGAGCGTGCTGAGCCCGGCGCGCTCGACCGCCGAGATGTGGACGAACACGTCCTTGTCGCCGCTGGTTGGACGGATGAAGCCATAACCCTTGGTCGGGTTGAACCACTTGACGGTGCCCTTTTGCATCGCCTGTCTCCTCTCTAGACACAAAAAAGACGCGGCGTGCTCAATGCGCGCCGCGCCACAAACGGCGCTCCCGAAACCTGCTTGTATTTCCAGTCGCGAAACATAAAGCCGAACGACCCAAATCCGATTGCGGGTCAATTGCAACACGATTTTTTGCAGTTAGCAAGTCTTGCGAGTGCCGCAGAAATGAGCGCCGCAACGGTTAGGTTCCGAAAGCCGATCGCGCGCCGACGTCGCAAGGATCTATCAGTCGGCAGCGATCGCTGTTTCGCGATGAAATTTCTCATCGAGCGATGCGTAGCAACGCAATCCCAATCGAGCTCGGCAGCGAGGCAATTTCTTGCTGCAGCGCGAAAGCCCCCTTTGTTCCCGCGCATGCGACAATATTGAGCACCCGCTACGGTGTTCATACGTCTTGCTCATGACTATCGTTGCCGTGAATCGGCTCCAGCCCGGTTCCCTCCCCCTAAAAAACCCCCGCGCGAGGAGTTGAGTTCTGCCCCTTTCAATCGACATCAACGAATGCCCTTCAACGGTGAAGAACCGCGTTCTGGCGCAACTGCCGCCGGACGATTTTCTCGCCCTCAAGCCGATGTTGACGCCGGTCGAGTTCAAGGGACGAGCCGTGCTGCAGGAGGCCAACCGCCCTGTCGAGTACGTGTACTTCATCGAGGACGGCCTTGTTTCGCATATGGCCGGCAGTCGAACCGACTATGTCGAGACCGCCATGGTCGGCGTGTTCGGTTATGTCGGCGTTCCGCTGCTTCTCGGGAATCCGGTCGCTGCACAGCGCTCGATCGTTTCAGTGCCCGGAACCGCGTTGCGGATCGAGGCAGAGGATCTTTCGCGCGTGCTGACAACTCGGCCGCAGGTCCGCGACCAGCTGTTGCGCTACATCTCGGCGCTGATCGCACAGAATACCCAGAGCGTGCTGTGCGCTGCCCGGCACGAAATTAACCAGCGGTTGGCGCGCTGGTTGTTGCTCGCCAACGATCGCATTCAGAATGACGTGCTCTACATCACTCACGAATTGCTGGCGACCAGCCTGGGCGTTCGCCGCGCCAGCATCACCAATGCGCTGTTGCATTTCGAGGCCGAAGGCATTCTGCAAAAGTCGCGCGGCGCAGTGCGGGTGATCGACCGGCTCGGCCTCGAGAAGCGCGCCTGCGATTGCTACAACATTGTCCGGGACGCCTATGCGTGGGCGCAGGTCACGCACGACGACCACCATCACGCCGGATGCGCTCATGGGCAGGACGGCATCATCGCCGGCACCGCCTGACGGCGCCGCGCCGCCGGCGCGGAGTTGCCTTCGAAATCGGTGATCAGTGCTGCGCGGTCGAGCCTGCAGCCTGATCACCTGCCGCCCTCCGCCGCCAGATCGATCCTGCAATCAGGACCATGGCTGCGCCCGACAGCGCAAACAGATACTCGCCGAAATTGCCGCTACCGGAGAAATCGGTAGCCAGACCGATCGTCCTGAACAACGCATCGATCGGAGCGCCTGGCCCGTCGAAGCTCGACATCAGCGGACAAATCGCCGGGTCGGTCGCGCGATCACTTCGCCGGCGATCCAGCCGAGCAGCGCCGCTCCGGCCCACACCAGCGGCGTCAGTTTCTCCAGCACCAGCATGATCAATGCGGCGCCGGCAACGATCATCGGCGCGCTGATCGTGAGGCCGAGGATCAACAGCGGCACGCTGCCGCTGGCGGCCGCGGCCACGGCGATGACGTTGTCGAGACTCATGATGATGTCGGCAACGACCACGATCTGCACGGCGTGCCACAGATGCACGCCTGATTCGACGCTGTCTTCATCGTCATTCTCAGGCACCAGTAGCTTCGCAGCGATCACCAGCAGAGCCAGTCTACCGACCAGCTTGAGGTAGGGCCACTCCATCAGGGAGACGATGATGCCGGTGAAGATGATGCGGAGATGCAAAGCGGCGCCGGCGCCGAGATCATCCCCATAGCCGATGCCGCAGATTGGGCCCCGGCAGGTCAACGCGATCCAGCGCGTGGTCGCCCGACAACAGCACGTTGATCCAGATGATCTTGCCGATGGAGAGCCAGAAAGCAGGGCCGTTCAATGCTCTTGAACTGAGCGATGAGCCCCTAAAGGGTCGCGGGGTCGAAGGTGCTCAGAACCCAGTCCATGGCCTCTGCTCCCCTCGCTTTTCTAAGACCGCGGCCGCTCGATCAGCGGTCCGCGGTCTCGTCGGTCGCAACGTTCAGCCGACGATTTCGTTGCCGGCGAAGAACTGGGCGATCTCGATCGCCGCGGTCTCCGGCGCATCCGAGCCGTGAACCGAGTTTTCGCCGATCGACTTCGCGTGGGCCTTGCGGATGGTGCCATCGGCCGCCTTCGACGGATCGGTCGCGCCCATCACGTCGCGATACTTCGCGATGGCGTTCTCGCCTTCCAGCACCTGGACGACCACCGGGCCGGAGATCATGAAGTCCACCAGCTCGCCGAAGAACGGGCGTTCCTTGTGGACAGCGTAGAAAGTCTCGGCCTGACCGCGGGTCATGTGGATCCGCTTCTGCGCCACGATGCGCAGGCCGGCCTTTTCGATCAGGGCGTTGATCGCGCCAGTGATGTTGCGCTCGGTCGCGTCGGGCTTGAGAATCGAGAAAGTCCGTTGAATCGCCATGGAAATATCCTTGAAACGCTGGGCGGATGAGTTGCGGCGCTTATATCGACGCCACTGCGGCACGGCAAGCCGCGCCGTCGGCTGATCCGACCGCTTCGGACACGTTGCGCCCCTGCCCGATCACAATCGATCCGATCCCGGTTGCCTTTGCCGGCCGTCCCGGTCAAAACGCGCCATGCTCACATTGTCCGACATATCGGTCCGGATTGCCGGACGACTGCTGATCGATCAAAGCACGGTCCAGATCGCGCCGGGCGCGCGGGTCGGGTTCATCGGCCGCAACGGCGCCGGCAAGTCGACGCTGTTTCACGCCATACGCGGCGAACTCTCGACCGAGACCGGCCGCATCACCATGCCGCCGCGCTGGCGGGTTGGCAGCCTGGCGCAGGAGGCCCCCAACGGTCCGGAGACCCTGCTCGAAGTGGTTCTCAAGGCCGATCTCGAACGCGACGCGCTGCTGCGGGAGGCCGAGACCGCGCACGATCCGCACCGGATCGCCGACATCCAGACCCGGTTGGTTGATATCGATGCGCATTCGGCTCCGGCGCGCGCCGCTGCCATTCTCAGCGGCCTCGGCTTCTCGGCCGCGGATCAGGCGCGCTCCTGTTCGGAATTCTCCGGCGGCTGGCGGATGCGGGTGGCCTTGGCGGCGACGCTGTTCGCGGCGCCCGACCTGCTGTTGCTCGACGAGCCGACCAACTATCTCGATCTCGAAGGCACGCTGTGGCTCGAAGATCACCTCGCCAACTACCCGCGCACGGTGATCGTGATCAGCCACGACCGCGATTTGCTCGACACCTCGGTCAACGAGATCCTGCATCTCGACCGCGGCCGGCTGGTGCATTTCCGCGGCGCCTACTCGGCCTACGCTGAATTCCGCGCGAACAAAGAGGCGCTCGACGCCAAGAACGCCAAGCGCGAGGAGGCGCGTCGCAAGCATCTGCAGGAGTTCGTCGACCGCTTCAAGGCCAAGGCCTCCAAAGCGCGCCAGGCGCAGTCGCGCGTCAAGATGCTGGAGAAGATGAAGCCGGTGGCGCGGCTGGTGAGCGACGACGTGCCCGACATCGTCTTCCCCGCACCCGAGAAGATCCTGTCGCCGCCGATCATCGCCGCCGACAACGTCTCGATCGGCTACGACCCCAAGCACCCGGTGCTTCGCCATGTCACGCTGCGGATCGACACCGAAGACCGCATCGCGCTGCTCGGCGCGAACGGCAACGGCAAGTCCACACTGGTGAAGCTGCTGGCCGACCGGCTGACGCCGTTCTCCGGATCGGTGACGCGCGCCGACAAGCTCTCGGTCGCTTACTTCGCCCAGCACCAGCTCGACGAACTCAACGAGGACGGCTCGCCCTACGACCACATCCGCCGGCTGATGCCGGATGCGCCCGAGAGCAAGATCCGCGCCCGCGCCGGCGCGATCGGCTTTTCCGGCAAGGCCGCAGACACGCTGGTGAGGAGCTTGTCGGGCGGCGAGAAAGCGCGGCTGCTGCTCGGGCTCGCGACCTTCCACGGCCCGAACATGATCATCCTGGACGAGCCGACCAACCATCTCGACATCGACAGCCGCGCGGCGCTGGCCGAGGCGATCAACGACTTTCCCGGCGCGGTCATCATGGTGTCGCACGATCGCTACCTGATTGACGCCTGCGCGGATCAGCTCTGGGTCGTCGCCGATCACAAGGTCAAGCCTTACGACGGCGACCTCGACGACTATCGCCGCGCCGTTCTGTCGTCACGCGGCGCGCGCAGCGGAGCGCGTGACGCCAAGGAGCGAAGCGCGGACAGCGCCGCCGCGAAGTCAGCGCGTCCGAAGGCCGAAAAGCGCGTCCCGCTGAAGCAGAAGATCGCCGAAGCCGAAGCCGAGATCGAGCGTATCACCGCGATCATCGCCAAGATCGATGCGGCGCTCGCACTGCCGGATCTCTTCACCCGCGATCCGAAACAGGCCGCACAACTCTCGACCGCGCGCGCCAATGCACAGGCAGCGCTTCACAAGGCCGAAGAGCAATGGCTGGAAGCGAGTTCGGCCTGAGACGTGGCGCAGGCTGAACGGCCGAGGCTACGCGCCCGGACTAGGACGCCTGCTTCTGACGCTTCGGTCTCGCTGATTTCGGTTGCGCGACCGGCTCCGGTCCGCGCTCGATCGACGTCAGCCGCCCTGCGGTGAACGTGTAGATGCCGGCGCGCGAACCGCGCGAGTAGTTCAGCAGCGCAACGCGCTGGCCGCGCTCATTGGTCGACAGATTCACGCTGTCCGGCGCACCGGCGCCGCGCGCGACGTCGCATTCGGTATGGCCGAGCGCCACCGTGCCGCCGCGGGGCGTCGTCGGCGCTGCGGCGTCACCACCCGGAGCCGAATTTGCGTCAGGCGATCCGGGGGCCGCCGACATGCCGGGGCACATCCCATCGGCGCTGATCAAATCCTCCGCCATCACCGGCTTGTCCGGCGTCAGCGGCGGGGTTTCGATCGAGATGTTCTTGATGAACACTCGGCCCGGACGCGAAAACCAGTCGGCATCGCGCGACATCAGCTCGGACGCGCCCGAACAACCGGCGAGCAGCGGCGCCGCCAGCACGAGGGTGAGCACGACCGGGCGGCAAGAAAGCTTGTGTTGCACGATTGATTGGGTCCCATCCCGCAGCATAAGCATCTGTCCAAACATCGATTTACGGCACGACCGTGGCCGCGTCGGCGCAACCGCCAGGTTGCCAGAATAACGTTAACGGCCTCGCGAGGCTATTCCCGCCGCTGCCAGCGCCCCGCGGCGTCGGCCTGCCAGTAGGTGACGTCGAAGCCGCGCGACTTGCTCTGCTTCCACGCGACACGCGCCATCGCCACAGCATCGTCATCGTCGCCGTCGAACAGCAGCACCATTCTTTCGTAGCTTTCCGCGTCGGCCGGCAAAGCCACGTTGTCGAGCAGAAACCGCACCATCGCAGCGTTCGGATTCCCCTCCTCGGCCGTCAGCACGATCGGCTGGTGGGCCGCATCCGCAACGCGCGAGGTGGCATGCGGCAGAAACGAATCATCACGATAGGTCCACAGATGCGCGTCGAGCGTTTCGGTTCTCTCCTCGGAACCCGACTGCACCACCACCCGCCAGCCGCGCGCCAGAGATTTCTCCAGCAACGGCGGCAGCACCTGTTCGATCGTCCGGCCCTGCAGATGATAGAAGAGGACGTCGGTCATCGCATTGTCTTGGGGTTATTTCTTGGCTTCGTAGTGCTCCGCGACGAGCGCGTTCAACAGCCGCACGCCGTAACCGGATCCCCAGCTGTGGTTGATGTCGGACTTGGGCGCGCCCATCGCCGTGCCGGCGATGTCGAGATGCGCCCACGGCGTGTTGTCGACAAAGCGCTGCAGGAACTGAGCGGCAGTGATCGAGCCGCCATTGCGCGAGCCCGTGTTCTTCATATCGGCGAACTGCGAATCGATCTGCTTGTCGTATTCGGGTCCGAGCGGCATCCGCCAGACACGCTCGCCGGTCGAGAGGCCCGCGGCGGTGAGCCGCTCCGCGAGTTCGTCGTTGTTCGAGAACAGGCCGGCGTGATCGGTGCCGAGCGCGACCATGATCGCGCCGGTCAGCGTAGCCAGGTCGACCATGAATTTCGGCTTGTGCTTCTGCGCGACGTACCAGAGCACGTCGGCGAGAACGAGACGCCCTTCGGCATCGGTGTTGATGATCTCGATGGTCTGACCGGACATCGATGTCACGATGTCGCCTGGGCGCTGCGCGTTGCCGTCCGGCATATTCTCGACCAGACCGATCGCGCCGATCACGTTGATCTTGGCCTTTCGCGCTGCAAGCGCGTGCATCAGCCCCACCACGCAGGCGGCGCCGCCCATGTCACCCTTCATGTCTTCCATGCTGGCCGACGGCTTGATCGAGATGCCGCCGGTATCGAAGCAGACGCCCTTGCCCACGAAGGCGACCGGCTGCGCGCCCCGCTTGCCGCCGTTCCAGCGCATGATCACGGTGCGTCCGGGATGGGCCGAGCCCTGCGACACGCCGAGCAGCGCGCCCATCTTCAGCCTGGTCATCGCCTTGACGTCGAGGATCTCGACCTGAACGCCGAGCTTGCGCAATTGCGCCGCACGCTTGGCGAATTCTTCCGGATAGAGGACGTTCGGCGGCTCGTTGACGAGTTCCCGAGCCAGGATCACGCCATCGACAACATGGCTATCAGGCGCAAACGCCTTCTTCGCCGCGGCAACATCGGCAACCGCGATCGACACGTTGGCGTTCGCCGCGTCGGCATCGTCGTCCTTCTTTTTGGTCTTGTAGCGATCGAATTTGTAGGCCCGCAACCGGATACCCGACGCGACCGCCGCCGCCTGCTCGGGCCTCATCGCCCCACCCGGCAGTTCAGCGATCACGGTGACCGCACTATCACCCGCGCTCAACTTGCCGGCGACCGCCCCACCCAGCTTGACGACATCGTTGTCTTTCACGGCCGCAGCCTTGCCCGTACCGATCACGATCAGCCGACCGACCTTCAGTCCTTCAGGCGCCAGCAGATCCAGAGCGGAACCCGACTTGCCCTTGAACTGACTTGCTGCGACTGCGCGCTTCACGGTGCTGGCCGCCGCCCCCAGCGCTTTGCCGGTGACCGAACCGAATTTCAGCGTGTCGTCGCAGAACACCACCAGCGTGCCGCGCGCGGCAGCGGAAAACGGGACGAAGCCGACCTTGACGGCGTCGGGCATGGATATTCCTCCAATCAGGGCTGTCGGACCCGACCAGAACCGGCGGGCGCAGGTGTATGTTGCTGTTTTGGTGTCCTATGGCTCCAAGTCAAGCCAGCAAGTCAAGCCAGCATTCGCTCGGGACGATTCTCTCGTCGAGAGAAAATGGCCGGTCGATTCCGATGCGATCGTCAGAGCCGGGTTCCCAGGCCGCGCCGACCTAAGGTGCTCAGACACCATCTTCCCGGTCGATTTAGTGGCCCGCGTGCGACACTTGCACAAGATTAACCATATCCGGTCGCCGCCGCCGATCAGCCATTTTGTTGACAGATCAGACAGATGGTAATGCGTTTGTGGGATAGCCCGTGAGGTCGGCCGCCATGGGGAGGATTCGGATCGAATCCTGGCGGCGAATATTGGGCGCAGGGGATTTCGTCAGCCGATGGGTGCCATCGACAGCTATATTTTCCGCACGACGTTGACGTCGTTTGCGGTGGTCATGGCCAGCCTGACGGGCGTGATCTGGATTACCCAGGCGTTGCGTGGCATCGATCTGATGACCAGCCAGGGCCAGACGATCGTGACCTTCCTCGGCCTGACCGGCCTGGCCGTTCCCGTCTTGATTTTGGTGATCGCGCCGATCGCTCTAATGATCGCTGTGGCGCATACGCTGAATCGTCTCGCGACCGATTCCGAAATCATCGTCATGAACGCCGCCGGCCTGTCGCCGATCCGGCTGTTCCGTCCGTTCGTGTATGCGACGATCGCGGTCGCCGTGCTGGTGACATTGATCGGGGCCTATATTGCGCCGGACGGATTGCGCCGCATCGCCCGATGGGACAGCGAAATCACTGCTGACGTGCTCGCCAACGTGCTGCAGCCGGGCCGCTTCGCCCAGCTCGAGCAGAATTTGACCATCCGGGTGCGCGAGCGTCAGGCCGGCGGGCTGCTCGTCGGCGTATTCATTGATGATCGCCGCGACCCCAATGACCGCGTCAGCATCATCGCCGACCACGGCACGGTGGTAAAGAACAGCGACGGATCGTTTCTCGTCCTGGAAGACGGCCATCTCGAACGCTTTCAGGCGGGAAAGCAAGAGCCGGCGCTGGTTGCCTTCAGCCGCTATGCGTTCGACATGTCGAAATTCTCGCGCGCCCGGGACGTGACCTACGGAATTCGCGAGCACTATCTCTGGGAACTGATCTGGCCGGACCCGAAGGATCCGCTGCTGGCGCAAGTGCCGACACAATTTCGCGCGGAGATGCATGACCGGCTGCTGGCGCCGATCTATCCATTCTTCTTCGCTGCGGTCACTTTCGCCTTTCTCGGGATGCCGCGGACAACGCGCCAGAGTCGTAACTTCTCGATGGTCGGCGCAGTCGCTTGCGCCTTTGTCGTGAGGCTTGCCGGTTTCGCATTGTCTGTGGTCGCCAACCACACACCCTACATCGCCGGGATCCAGTATCTGCTGCTTGCGGTCGCGATCGGGGTCAGCCTGTGGCTGATCCGGCGGCACGTGGTGATCGAACCGCCCGCCCGGCTTGTCGAGGCGCTCAACGCCCTCACCGCTTCGCTGAGCCGGCTGGTCCGGCGCCCGATGACGGCATGATGTGGTGTCCACCATGGTCATGAACACGCTCGGACGCTATTTCGCAGCCCGATTCGTCACCTCTGCGCTCGGCGTTTTCTTCGGGCTGTTCGTGCTGCTCGTATTCGTCGACTACATCGACCTGCTGCGCCGCGCCGGCGGGCTCGCGGTTTCAGCACTGGTGATCGCGCAGGCGTCGTTCTACCGGGTCCCGCAACTGCTCGAGCGGCTGATGCCGTTCTGCATTCTGATCGGCGGCATGACGTGCTACCTCGCGCTGTCCCGCAGTCTGGAACTCGTGATCGCGCGGGCCGCCGGCCTGTCGGCTTGGGAGTTTGTTTCGCCTGCGCTATGGAGCGCCCTCGCGCTCGGGGTGTTCGCGAGCGCCGTCTTCAATCCCATGTCGGCGTATATGCAAGAGCGGGCCAAGCAGATGGAGGCCGAATTGTTCGGCCAGGGATCTGGAAGCCTTCAGGACGCAAGCGGTTTCTGGATGAATCAAGCGAGCCCGGAAGGACAGTCGATCATCAATGCAGCGCGGAGCCAGCAACAAGGCGCCGTGCTGAGCGGGATCAGCGTGTTCCGCTTCGAGCCCGACTTCCAGTTCAAGGACCGAATCGAAGCCCGTGAAGCGGTCCTCGAACCCGGGCATTGGCTGCTGAAGGACGTCCGGCGCTATACGCTCGACAGCGCGCCGGTTCAGGAAGACACTTTCCGGCTGCCGACTGCGCTGACGCTTGCGCAGGTCCGGAACAGCTTCGCCACTCCAGAAAGTGTGTCTTTTTGGCAACTCCCGTCCTACATCAGAGCATCCGAGAGTTCGGGATTCGCGACCTCGGGCTATCGTCTGCAGTATCATAAGCTTCTGGCAAAGCCGTTTTTGCTGGCCGCAATGGTGATGCTAGCTGCTTCTGTCAGCTTGCGATTCTTCCGTTTCGGCGGCGTGCAAAAGATGGTTTTGAGTGGCGTGGGGGCAGGCTTTCTGCTCTATATCCTGTCGAAAGTGACTGAGGATTTGAGCAAGGCTGAGTTAATGCATCCGCTTGCTGCGGCGTGGTTGCCCGTTTGTGTGGGCGGCCTCGCTGGTTTTTTGGCCTTGCTGTACCAGGAGGACGGGTAGTGGCCATGATCGCCGCCCTCCGAGAAAAGCTGCCTGCTTCGCGGCTGCGCACCATCGTGCGCAGCAAGCGTTCGCTCATGGCGAGTTGCGCGATTCCGCTGGCCGCCCTGCTGCTCGCGGGCGCCGCGGACCTTGCGTCGATCTCGTCGGCGGAGGCGCAGAGCTATACCTATAATCCGCGCCCGGCGCGGCCGCGTCCGCCCCAATCGGGGCAGGATGGGCAGATGCTCGTGCAGGCGACCGAGGTCAATTACGACTATAACAACCAGCGCGTGTCGGCGATCGGCAACGTGCAGATGCATTTCAACGGCACCAGCGTCGAAGCTGATCGCCTCGTCTACGACCAGAACACCAAACGTCTGCGGGCCGAGGGCAACGTCCGCATGACCGATGCAACGGGCAAGATCACCTACGCCAATATGCTCGATCTCAGCGACGACTACCGCGACGGCTTCGTCGATTCGCTGCGCGTCGACACCGCCGAAGACACCCGCATCGCGGCGTCGCGGGCCGACCGCACCAACGGCGACTACAACGTCTTCCAGAACGGCGTGTACACCGCTTGCGCGCCGTGCCGGGACAATCCGAAGAAGCCCCCGCTGTGGCAGGTCAAGGGCGCGCGGATCATCCACGATCAAACCGACAAGATGCTGTATTTCGAGAACGCCCAGCTCGAATTCTTCGGCGTTCCGTTGGCCTATCTACCGTATTTCTCGACTCCGGACCCGACGGTGAAGCGCAAGACCGGCTTCCTGATGCCGGCCTACTCGACCAACACCACCTTCGGCATGGGCTTCGAAGTCCCGTTCTATTGGGCGCTTGCACCGGACTACGACGTCACCCTGACGCCGCGGATCACGACCAAGCAGGGCGTCCTGATGCAGGCCGAGTTCCGGCAGCAATTGCTGAACGGCGCCTATCAGATCCGAGCGTACGGCATCAATCAGGCCGATCCCGCTGCGTTCGGCAGCAATCCGGGCAACCGTGATTTTCGTGGCGGCGTCGACACCAAGGGCCAGTTCGCGCTGAACGACAAATGGGTGGTCGGTTGGGAAGGCGTGCTGCTGTCCGACCGGGCGTTCTTCCTCGACTATCGGCTCGCCCAATACCGGGACAGCTGGGGCACCTTCCTCAATCAGAGCACTGAAGCGACTTCTCAGGTCTATCTGACAGGCGTCGGTAATCGCTCCTATTTCGACCTGCGAGCGATCCACTATCTTGGTTGGGCTGCCGCCGACATCCAGGGGCAAATCCCGGTCATCCACCCGGTGATCGACTATTCGAAGACGCTCGATCAGTCGATCTTCGGCGGTGAGGTCAGCTTCAAGACCAATTTTGTGAGCCTGACCCGCCAAACTGCGCAGTTCGACCCGATCACCACGATCGCCAACACCTCCGGCCTGTGTCTGACCACGTCGGCCGATCCGCTAGCGCGAATGCCGTCGAGCTGCCTGCTGCGCGGCATCCCGGGCACATACACGCGGGTATCCGCCGAGGCCCAATGGCGCCGGTCGTTCACCGATTCCTACGGTCAGATCTGGACCCCGTTTGCATCGATCCGAGCCGATGCGATCGATGCGTCGATCTCAAATCAGCCCGGCGTGTCCAACTATCTCCCGGTCGGCGATACCCAGGCGTTCCGGGTAATGCCGACAATCGGCCTGGAATATCGCTACCCGTTCATCAACGTGCAGCCGTGGGGCACCACGACGATCGAACCGATCGGCCAGGTCATCATCCGCCCCAACGAAACCTACGCCGGCAGGCTGCCGAACGAAGACGCGCAGAGCATGGTGTTCGATGCCAGCAACCTGTTCAGCGTCGACAAATTCTCCGGTTACGACCGGATCGAAGGCGGCGGGCGGGCCAATGTCGGCGTTCAGGCGACCACGCAATTCGATCGCGGCGGCGCGGTTAATGTGCTGTTCGGTCAGTCTTATCAGCTGTTCGGACTGAACTCCTTCGCGGTGCGGGATATCACCAACACCGGCCTCGATTCCGGCCTGGCGACGACCCGCTCCGACTATGTCGGCCGGGTGTCGTACTCGCCGAACTCGACCTACAAATTCACCACCCGCGCGCGTCTCGACGAAGCGACGCTCGCCGTCAACCGATTCGAGGCCGAGGCCAGCGCCTCGTTCAATCGCTGGTCGGTCTCCGCGATTTATGGAAGCTATGCTGCACAGCCTGAACTCGGGTTCCTGGGCCGCCGTCAGGGCATCCTGGGAACGGGTTCGATCAAGGTGGCATCGAACTGGGTGGTGTCGGGCGGCGCCCGTTGGGACCTCGAGGCCAACCGCATCAATCAATACATCGTCGGCGCCGGCTATGTGGACGATTGCTTCGTCATGGCCGTGAACTACGTCACCGGCTATTCCTACACGAATTACGGAACGACACCGACGCTGAATCACTCGGTCATGCTGCAGATCGGGCTCCGCACCATCGGAATGGGCGCGATTCAGCAGAGCGTGTCGAACGCCTCAAGCGGCGTCTTCGGCCAGTAGTACCGAAAACGCATACGGGCAGCCTCGTTTTGAACAAGCGCAAATCGGCTGGGAGGCATACGCGACCCATGACGACAAAGTTCTTATTTCGCATTCTCGGCCTGGCTCTGTTCTGCGCGGTGGCAGTGGGCGGCGGACTCGGCGTTGCGACCGCGCAATCCGTGGCCGTGATGGTCAATGGTGAGCCGATTACGAATTTCGACATCGAACAGCGCTCCAAACTGGACAGGCTGTCGCGTGCGTCGAGGACTCGCCAGCAGGTGCTCGACGAATTGATCGATGAGAAAGTGAAGATCCGGGAAGGCAAGAAGTACGGCGTCAGCCCGAGCGATTCCGACATCGAATCGTCGTTTTCAACGATGAGTTCGCGGATGCGCATGTCTCCGGATCAGATGACCAAAATGCTGAGTGCCCAAGGCATTCGTCCCGAGACCCTGAAGTCCAAGATCAAGGCCGAGATGGTCTGGGCCAGCCTGGTGCGCGGACGTTTCAAGGACAGCCTGCTGGTCGGCGAAAAAGACATCCAGGCGCAGCTCGGTGCGAAAGGCGGCGACGAGCCGGCCACGACAGAGAGCTTCGAGTATCAGCTGCGACCGGTCGTGCTGATCGTATCGCGCGGCTCCGATGCGAGCGCTTTGGAGGCCCGGCGCAAGGAAGCCGAGTCGCTGCGCAGTCGCGTCCAGAGCTGCGCCGACGCCGACCGGATCTTTAAAGCACTGCCGAATACTGCGATCCGCAGCACCGTGGTCAAGACGTCGGCCGACCTGCCGCAGGCCTTGCGCGAGATCCTGGACAAAACACCGGTCGGACAAATGACCGCGCCGGAAGCCACCAAGCAAGGAATCGAAATGGTGGCGCTGTGCTCGCGCAAGCCGACCACCGCCGATACGCCGAAGAAGCGCGAAATCCGCGAGAAGTTGTTCGCCGAAAAATTTCAGGCCAAGTCGAAGGAATATTTGCGGGAAGTCCGCAATGCCGCGATGATCGAGGTTCGGTAGAGCATTTTCGGTATTTTGCTCGAAAACGCGATAGAAGTTCCGCTGCAGCGCCTCGACGAGAAACGCGGCGAGAGCCGACGGTGGCGGCGGACGGAAGCGAGATGATCAAACCTCTGGCTGTGACGCTGGGCGAGCCCGCAGGAATAGGCCCCGACATCACGATTGCGATGTGGCGACGCAGGGAAGAACTGCGACTGCCGCCCTTCTATCTGCTTGGTGATCGTGACTGCATCGCGCGCCGCGCCTGTGCGCTCGGCGTCGACCTTCCGATCGCTGACGTCAGTGCCGAGGACGCGATCAGCGCCTTTCCCGACGCCCTGCCCGTGGTCGCCACGGGAAACCTCGCCACCGCCGACCCGGGCAAGCCGGACGCCACCAGCGCCGCCGCCGCGGTCGGCGCGATCCGCCAGGCCGTCAGCGATGTCGGCGCCGGCCGAGCCTCCGCCGTGGTCACCAATCCGATCGCCAAGAGCGTGCTGTATCAGGCCGGCTTCGCCCACCCCGGACACACCGAATTCCTCGCCGAGCTGGCTCGCGGCGATGGCGCCGCGCCGCAGCCGGTAATGATGCTGTGGTGCCCAAGCCTCGCGGTGGTGCCGGTCACGATCCATGTCTCGTTGCGCGACGCGATCGCCACGCTCACGACCGAGCTGATCGTGTCGACTGCGCGTATCGTGGTGAAGGATCTGCAGAGCCGCCTCGGGGTCGCCGCGCCGCGGCTCGCGATCGCGGGACTCAATCCACACGCCGGCGAAGACGGCTCGCTCGGGACCGAAGATCGCAGCGTCGTCGCGCCAGCGGTGGAGATCCTCCGCCGAGACGGAATCGACGCCCGCGGCCCACTGCCCGCCGACACCATGTTTCATGCCGCCGCACGGAAAACCTACGATTGCGCAATCTGCATGTATCACGATCAGGCGCTGATCCCGATCAAGACCATCGCCTTTGACGAAGGCGTCAACGTCACGCTGGGCCTACCCTTCATCCGCACCTCGCCCGATCACGGCACCGCCTTCGATATCGCCGGCACCGGGCGCGCCGATCCGTCGAGCCTGATCGCGGCGTTGCGGCTCGCGGCGCGCATGACCGCTGCGCAACCCGCATGAGCGCGATCGACGGTCTGCCTACGCTCCGTGACGTGATCCGGCGTCACGATCTCGCCGCACGGAAGTCGCTCGGCCAGAATTTTCTGCTCGACCTCAATCTCACCGCCCGGATCGCTCGCGCCGCGGGACCGCTCGACGACGTGACTGTGGTGGAGATCGGCCCCGGTCCCGGCGGCTTGACGCGGGCGCTGCTCGCCACCGGCGCGAGGCGCGTCATCGCGATCGAGCGGGACGAACGCGCGCTCGGCGCGCTCGAAGAGATCGCCGCGCACTACCCCGGCCGGCTGGAGATTGTCTGCGCCGACGCGATGGAGTTCGACCCGACGCCGCTGCTCGGCGGCGAGCGCGCCAAGATCGTCGCCAACCTGCCCTACAATATCGCGACGCCATTGTTGATCGGTTGGCTCTGCACCGAACCCTGGCCACCCTGGTACGACACGATGGTGCTGATGTTTCAACGCGAGGTCGCGCAGCGGATCGTCGCCCGCGAGGACGACGACGCCTATGGTCGGCTCGCGGTTTTGTCGAACTGGCGGTGCGAAACCAACATGCTGTTCGACATCGCGCCGTCCGCCTTCGTGCCGCAGCCGAAGGTGACCTCCTCGGTGGTGCGTCTGGCGCCGCGCGCTGCGCCGGAGCCGTGCAATCGCGCAGCGCTCGAGCAAGTCGCCGCCGCCGCCTTCGGTCAGCGTCGCAAGATGCTGCGGCAGAGCTTGAAATCGCTCGGCGTCGATCCTGCGCGGCTGGCGGCGGCTGCCGGAATCGATCCGACGCGGCGCGCCGAAACCGTCGCCGTCTCCGGCTTTGTTGCCATGGCGAATGAATTGAACAATATACGCAACACAAAAACACAGACCTAAAGGGAGAGCCCCGACATGACGCAGATGCGTCGCCAATCTCTGGTGAAATTCGACGCCCCGCTGTGCGAGACCATCATCGACGCGCCGAAGCCGCAAGGCCGCGAAGTGCTGGTCCGGATCGAACGCTGCGGTCTGTGCCACTCCGATCTGCATATTCAGGACGGCTATGCCGACCTCGGCGGCGGCAAGAAGCTCGACACCACGCGCGGCATGACGCTGCCGTTCACGCTCGGGCACGAGATTGCCGGCGTCGTCGATCAAGTCGGCCCCGACGCGCCCGCCGATCTGATCGGCAAGAAGATGGCGGTGTTTCCCTGGATCGGCTGCGGCAAGTGCCGCGACTGCCTGGCCGGCGACGAGAACCTCTGCGCCCGGAACCGCTTCCTCGGCGTCTCGATCGACGGCGGCTTCGCCACGCATGTGCTGGTGCCCGACGCGAAGTACCTGCTCGACTACGATCCGCTGCCGACCAATGTCGCGGCGACGCTGATGTGCTCCGGTATCACCGCCTATGGCGCGCTGAAGCGCCTTGTCGATCGGCCGCGCCAGCGCAATATCCTGCTGATCGGTCTCGGCGGCGTCGGCATGATGGGCCTGTCGCTGGCCCAGGCGATGTTCAAGCAGCCGATCTCGGTGGCCGATCTCAGCGAGGCTGCGCGCGACGCTGCGCTCAAGAATGGCGCATCCTTCGCGTATGATCCGTCGGAGCCGGATGTGATCAAGCGCATCGTCAAGGAGACCGAAGGCGGCTTCGACTGCGTGGTCGATTTCGCCGGCAACGACAAGTCGATGAACTTTGCGGTCGGCGCCGTGGCGCGCGGCGGCAAGATCGTCGTGTCCGGACTGATGGGCGGAGAGTTCAGCCTGCCGATGGTGCAATGGATCTACAAGCGCATGACCGTCGAAGGCTTCATGGTCGGGACCTTGGAAGAGACCAAGGAGCTCTTGGCGCTGGCGCGTACCGGCAAGATCAAGCCGACGCCGATGAAGGAAGAGCCGATGGGCGACGCGCAAAAATGGATCGATCAGTTGCGCGCCGGCAAGGTCGTCGGCCGTATCATGCTGACGAACTAATCGCGCCTCGCCGACGCGGGAACAGGCGCTGAATATCTGCGTTGCGGGTTCCAAGACACCCGCAATGCAGGCCCGATTCTTGTCCCATCCCCAACGAATTTGCGGCTTATTGCGACCCCATTTGATGCGGAAAACACGGAACGCTAAATTTCCGTTACCGCATCACGATCGGGGGATGCCATGCGTAAGCAGATCGCAAATGCCCTTTGCGCCACCGGCGTAGGATTACTCGCAAGCCTCGCGCTCACCGCCATTCCAGGCGGCGCCGCACAAGCGCGCGAATGTCTCACCCAACCAAAGGGACCAGCGCCTGCCGGGAGCCATTGGTTCTACCGGACTGATCATACCAACAAGCGCAATTGCTGGTACGTTCGCGCATCGGGTGAGAAGTCGGCGAAGCCGACAGAAGTCGCTTCGATCGATCCGGCTCCCGATGGCGCGGAGGTCGCAACCACCGCGCCACCAGCCAAGAGGGAAACAGCATCGGCCGATCCCGCCGCCTCTGTCGCCGCACCGACCTTGCCAAAGCCTGTGCGCACAACTGCGGTTCCGCTGCATTCGTCGATCGCAAATGCGCGTGCCGAGTTTCAGTCTCCGCCGGAACCAGCGCCGATGCGCGACGTCGCTGCTCAGGATGCGGCATCGCAGTTTCCGGCGCCTCTCCCGGCAACAAGCTCGGCCAACCCCAACGATCCACCGGCCGACGCCAGCCAAGGCTCACCGATCGAACAGCGCTGGTCGGATGCCGCCTCGAGCGATTCATCCTCAGCCAACCCCGCTTTGGCGGCCGATGCGTCCACCAAATTGCGCACGGCAGCGCAAGCGGCCGTTGCCAACGGCGCCGCGCCGGCAACGGCAGCACTCTCCTCGACCGGATCAGCATCCACGCTGATCATTGCACTTCTTGCCGCGCTGGCTCTCGCGGGCGTGATTGTCGGTGGCATCGTGAAATTCGGCAGGCGCGAACCGGTCGTTCGCCGCGATCTCAATGGTCGTCCGGATATCTGGGGCGCCGCGGCTAGGCCGGCAGAACATGACATCGCGGCTGATCGAATTGATCTGGACGTCGACCCCTCGCCCCCGATGCAGCCGACCGAACCTCCGTCTTGGATCAAAGCGGCGCGGCAGCGGCAGACCGACATCAAAGGCACCGACGAGATCGAGCAATTGCTGTCCCGCGCGCAAAAGCGTCCGGCGGCCTGATCGAAGGCAAGATAGAAGCGGCAGCGGCGCTCGCCGCTGCGGTTTTCACCCGTGTTACTTCTCGAGCTGCCTGCGCATGTCGCGCACGAAGGCCTCGATTCCGATCTGACGTTCGCGCTTGAGCTGCTCGGCTCGCAGGATCGCTTTGACCGATTCGAACGCGACGCCGATGTTGTCGTTGACGACGATGTAGTCATAGGCGTCGAAATGGCTCATTTCGTCGCCGGCCTTCTTCATCCGTCCGCGGATCACTTCATCCGAGTCCTGCGCGCGGGTGTGGAGACGATGCTCCAGATCCTGAACCGATGGCGGAAGGATGAAGACGCTGACGACATCGTTCGAAGCCCGGCTGCGCAGCTGCTGCGTGCCCTGCCAGTCGATGTCGAACAGGACGTCGCGTCCCGCATCCAGCGCGGCCTCGACCGGGGCGCGCGGCGTGCCGTAGCAATTGTCGAACACATGCGCCCATTCGAGGAATTCATCGGCCTCGACCATGGCGTCGAACTTCGGCCGGTCGACGAAGTAGTAGTCCCGGCCGTCGACTTCACCCGGTCGCCTCGGCCGGGTGGTCGCCGACACCGACATCGTCAATCCGGGCGCTTCGTCGACGAGCATCCGCGACAGCGTGGTCTTGCCGGCGCCCGACGGCGACGACAGCACGAACATCAGTCCGCGTCGCTCGACGCCATTGAAGCCGCCCGACCCGTCTTTCATGCTCACTCCAGATTCTGCACTTGCTCGCGAAACTGCTCGACCACATTCTTCATCGCGAGGCCGGTGTTTGTCAGTTCGAGATCGATCGACTTGGAGCAGCAGGTGTTGACCTCGCGATTGAACTCCTGAGAGAGGAAGTCGAGCCTGCGGCCGACGGCGCCGCCCTTGCTCAGCATTTCGCGCGCCTGTGCGACGTGCGAGGCGATGCGATCGAGTTCTTCGCGAATGTCGGCCTTGGTCGCCATCATGATGGCTTCCTGATGCAGCCGATCCTGGTCGAAACGGTCCGAGGTCTCCAGCAGCGCCGCCACCTGTTCGGCGAGCCGGGCCTTGATCGCGTCCGGCTTGCGCCCCGGCGCGGCCTCTGCCTTTTTCGCAAGGGTTTCGATTTCGTCGAGACGCTGTAACAGCAGGCCGCCGAGCGTCGCGCCTTCGCGCTTGCGCATTTCGATCAGGCTGCCGAGCGCTTGCGTGAACGCGGCCTCGACCGCGGAACGGGCGGCGGTCTCCTCCGCCTCGTCGGCCTCGGACTCGACCATCTCGATCACGCCCTTGATCGACATCAGGCCGTCGATGCTCGGCGCGACCGCATCAACCCGCCCGGCCAGATCGCTCGCGACCTTCAGCACCGAGGACAACACCTCTTCGTTGATGCGCACGGTCGATCCCGCATCGGCGCGCTTGACGGTGAGGTTGGCGTATACGGTGCCGCGGGACAGCGCATCGGCCGCACGTTTGCGAACGCCGGCTTCGATGTCGTCCCACCCTTGCGGAATCCGGAGCCGGAAATCGAAGCCCTTGGCGTTGACTGACTTCAATTCCCATTCGAACGTATAGGGGCCGCTGCTCCCGTGGTGACGCGCAAACCCCGTCATGCTCGACAAAGACATCGCTGGCCGACTCCGCAGATTGCAAGGTTGAGATTCGCTTGAAGCGTGCGCGGCGGACCTTAGCCCATCGTGCCTTGGAATGGGAACAGGGGCGTGACGACCAGGGTTTTCCATCGAAGCAGGTGTCGCCGCGCGTAGAAACACAGAAATCAGGAATCTGGAGCAACGGTCCTGAACCGTGAGAGCGGGAATTCTAGTCCTGGTCTGTCGCCGCCGGCGCGCCAGTTGGAGCGGCGCTGTTTTGCGTCCCGTTCCGCGTTCGCTTCTTCGGCGTCCCGGCATTTTTCGCGGGCTTGGGCGCCGCCGCCGGCGCGGCCGCCGAGCCGTCGGCATCGGGAGTAATCGTTGCCGTCGGCGGAGCGTCCTCCGCCGGCTCGACGGTGTCGTTCTGCATCTGGCGTTCCTGCGCACGCAGCTTCGCCACGTTCTTCAAGTGTTGATCGTAGCCGTCGCTGAAGGCGTGACCGCCGGTGCCGTCGGCGACGAAATAGAGATCGCGCGTGCGGGCCGGATTCGCCACGGCCTCGAGCGACGCACGACCGGGATTGGCAATCGGCCCCGGCGGCAGGCCGTCGATGACATAGGTGTTGTACGGGGACGGCTGCTGGATTTCGCTGCGCTTGATCGGCCGTCCAAGCGTGCCCTTGCCGCCGACCAGGCCGTAAATGATCGTCGGATCGGACTGCAGCTTCATCTTCTTCTGCAGTCGATTGATGAACACCGACGAGACCCGGCTGCGCTCATCCGCCTTGCCGGTCTCCTTCTCCACGATCGACGCAAGCGTCACCAATTGCTCCGGCGACTTGATCGGAATTTCCGGGTTGCGCCGCTCCCAGACTTCTGCGAGCACGCGCTTCTGAGCCTGCTGCATCCGATTGATCACCTGATCGCGCATCGTTCCGCGCGGGAATTTGTAGGTCTCCGGCAAAAGCGTTCCCTCGCGCGGGATTTCGCGCAGGCTTCCGCTGAAGATGTTGTTCTCGGACAACCGCGCAACGATTTGTTCCGAGGTCAGGCCTTCCGGAATCGTCACGGTGTGCTGCACCACCTTGCCCTCAACGATGGTGCCGATGACGTCGCGCAGGCTGGCCTTCTTATGGAACGAATATTCGCCGGGCTTCAGTTCCGAACGCGCCTTCAAGGCCAACACGCTGCCGATGAAAGCCCAGCGATTGTTCTCGATCACGCCTTCACGCTGCAGGATCTCGGCGATATCGCCGAGCCCCGCACGCTGCGGAATATTAACAACCTTGTCTTCCTGCAGCGGACCGGCCGCCTCGATCTTCTGCTTGCCGTAGACGTAGATGCCGCCGGCACCGATCATCAGGACGAGCAGGATGGTGATGATGGCGTTGCCGATGATGACCAACGGGCTGCGCGCCCGATCGGACCGCTTCGGCGGCGGCGGGAGTTGCTCCGGTTCCAGCGCCGCACGCGGGCTTCTCGGCGAGATCGGCGGCCTTTCACTCATCAATGCAACCTGATTCCTGTCGTCTCGTGGGTGGTCTCGTTCAAGATTGCACCAGCGGCGCTGGAGATCACGGCATCACTCGATGGTCAGGCATTGGATCGCTCCGGACCGATCTGGCCACTGTCGATCATACTCCCAAATCAACGATTGTCGTAGGGTTTAACGGGGATTACGGCGGAACGTTGAAGTCGGGCCTGACGCGTCAATTCGCGACGCGTTGCAGGATCAACGATGCGTTAGTGCCGCCAAAGCCGAAAGAGTTCGACAGCACGACATTGATTTCACGCGCACGCGACTTCCACGGCACGAGATCGATCGCTGTTTCAACCGACGGGTTGTCGAGATTGATGGTGGGAGGCGCAACGTTGTCGCGAATCGCCAGCGTGCAGAAGATCGCTTCGACTGCACCGGCCGCACCGAGCAGGTGCCCGATCGAGGATTTGGTCGACGACATCGAGACCCGCGACGCCGCGTTGCCGAGCAGCCGCTGTGCGGCGCCGAGTTCGATCTCGTCGCCGAGCGGCGTCGAGGTGCCGTGCGCGTTGATGTAGTCGATGTCCGAAACGGAGATGCCAGCACGCTTGATCGCCGCCGTCATGCAGCGGAAAGCGCCATCGCCATCCGGGGTTGGCGCCGTGATGTGATAGGCGTCGCCGGACAGGCCGTAACCGATGACTTCGGCGTAGATCCGCGCGCCGCGCGCTTTCGCGTGCTCGTATTCCTCCAGCACGACGACGCCGGCGCCCTCGCCCATGACGAAGCCGTCGCGATCCTTGTCGTACGGACGCGACGCTTTTTGCGGCGCGTCGTTGAAGCCGGTTGAGAGCGCGCGGGCGGCGCAGAAGCCGGCCATCGCCAAGCGGCTGATCGGGGATTCGGTGCCGCCGGCCACCATCACGTCGGCGTCGCCGAGCGCGATCAGCCGTGAAGCGTCGCCGATCGCATGCGCCCCGGTCGAACACGCGGTGACCACAGCATGGTTCGGCCCCTTGAGTCCGAACTCGATCGACACATAGCCCGACGCCAGATTGATGAGGCGTCCTGGAATGAAGAAGGGGGAGATCTTGCGCGGTCCGCGCTCTTTCAACAGCAGCGCAGTCTCGGCGATTCCTTCGAGGCCGCCGATACCGGAACCGATCAGCACGCCGGTGCCGCAACGCTCGTCTTCCGTGGACGGATGCCATCCAGCGTCATCGAGCGCCTGCCGCGCCGCAGCCATGGCGTAGACGATGAAGTCGTCGACCTTGCGCTGGTCCTTCGGCTCCATCCATTGATCGGGATTAAAAGTACCGTTGGTACCATCGCCGCGCGGGATAATGCAGGCGATCTGGCTGGTCAGATCGGAGACGTCGAACGTCTCGATCCGACGTGCGCCGCTCTCCCCGTTAAGCACCCGGCTCCAGGTCGCGTCGACGCCACAGCCGAGTGGCGAAACCATGCCAAGGCCTGTGACGACGACACGTCTCATATCCTGTACTCCGGGCCAGAATGCGCGGTCCAAAGCAAGAAGCCGGTGGACCGCTGAAACACGGCCCGTCCGGCTTCATCATCACCGCGCAGAGCTTCAGCTCTTTGCGTTTTTCTCAAGGAACTTGGTGGCGTCGCCGACGGTGAGAATCGTCTCAGCAGCATCGTCTGGAATCTCGCAGCCGAACTCTTCTTCGAACGCCATGACGAGTTCGACCGTGTCGAGGCTGTCGGCGCCGAGATCATCGATAAAGCTGGCGCTATCGACCACTTTTTCGGGTTCGACACCAAGGTGCTCCACCACGATCTTCTTAACCCGCTCGCCAATCTCACTCATTCTATAAACCCCGTGCTGTTCCGACCCGACCGACAGACGATACGAGCCATCGTGGTGCGTCAACTCGCTATGTTCCCGTCGCAATCGCGAAAGTGTCTTGATTTTGCCCCGTCCCCGAGGTCGACCCCTGACCGCCTGAGCGGCCGGTCTCCATCGGCAATATACAGGGTTTGGACTTCCTGCAATGGCCTTCTTTGCCTATCCGCCGGAGCCTCGGTTATCATACTTCCGCTGCATTGACCACAAGCCCCGACCGCCGCCAAACAGGCGTTTCTGCCGCCAAAAGCCTGCATCCGTCGTCAGATCATGGCCATCCCGCCGTTGACATGGATGGTCTGACCGGTGACGTACGCGGCCTCGTTCGAACTGAGATAGACCGCCGCCGCAGCGATATCCTCCGGAGTGCCGAGCCGGCCGGCGGGCACCTTGCCGAGAATCGCTTCGCGCTGCTTGTCGTTGAGCACGTCGGTCATCGGCGTCGCGATGAAGCCCGGCGCGATGCAATTAGCCGTCACATTGCGCTTGGCGTATTCGGCGCCGAGCGTCTTGATCATCCCGATCAGTCCGGCCTTCGAGGCCGTGTAGTTGCCCTGCCCCGGATTGCCGGTGACGCCGACCACCGAGGTGATCGCGATGATTCGGCCGAACTTCTTGCGCATCATCAGCTTGGTCGCGGCGCGGGTCAGGCGGAAGGTCGCGGTGAGATTGACCTTGATCACCTCGTCCCAGTCTTCGTCGCGCAATTGCACGAAGAGATTGTCGCGGGTGATGCCGGCGTTGCAGACCAGAATGTCCAGCTGGCCCATCGCCTCGGCCGCCGCCGGCACCAGCGCCTCCACCTCGGACGCATCCGACAGGTTGCACGGCAGCACGTGAACGCGATCGCCGAGCTTGGCCGCCAGCGTGTCGAGCGCCTCGCGCCGGGTGCCGGAAATCGCCACCGTCGCGCCCTGGCCGTGCAGCGCCTGCGCAATCGCGCCGCCGATGCCGCCGGTCGCTCCAGTCACCAGCGCGGTTCGTCCCGTCAAATCGAACATAGTGCCCTCGTGAGAAGTCTCCGGCTCAGACCGAAGTCAGGATTAAGCGATCGTTTGCCGCAAGAAAACGCCCCGCGTCAATGACCTGACCCCGGCCTTCGCCGCCCCCCCGCGACCCGGCTGCAACCAGCCGTGGCATACGCCTTGCTTTGCATCGTTTACCGCAAAGGAGACACCACCCAATGGCAGCCACTTACGTCCCGTCCGATTCCACCGGCCTACGAAAGGTTCTTGGCCCGTTCCAGCTTTGGGGCATCGCGGTGGGGTTGGTGATCTCCGGAGAATATTTCGGATGGAGCTACGGCTGGGCCAGCGCCGGCACGCTCGGTTTTCTGGTCGCCACTGCGCTGGTTGCGACCATGTACACGACGTTCATTTTCAGTTTCACCGAACTGTCGACGGCGATTCCGCACGCTGGCGGCCCGTTCGCTTATGCGCGGCGCGCGTTCGGACCGACCGGCGGTTTCATCGCCGGCTTCGCCACTCTGGTTGAGTTCGTCTTTGCCCCGCCGGCGATTTCGCTCGCCATCGGCGCCTATCTCAATGTCCAATTTCCAGGCATCAATCCGAAATATTTCGCGCTCGGCGCCTATATCATTTTCATCGGGTTGAACTGGATCGGCGTCGGCATCGCCGCCGCGTTCGAGTTGTTCGTCACGGTTCTGGCTATCGCGGAATTGCTGGTGTTCATGGGCGTCGTCGCGCCCGGCTGGTCGCTGGCGAATTTCGTCACCAATGGCTGGGCCGGCGGCGACGTGCTCAATGGCGCGGCAATCTCCGGAATCTTCGCAGCCATTCCCTTCGCGATCTGGTTCTTCCTTGCGATCGAGGGCGCCGCGATGGCGGCGGAGGAAGCGAAGGACCCGAAGCGTACGATTCCGATCGCCTACGTCACCGGCATCCTCACGCTGGTGACGCTGGCTTTCGGCGTCATGATTTTTGCCGGCGGCGTCGGCGACTGGAGCAAGCTCGCCAACATCAACGACCCGCTGCCGCAGGCCATGAAAGTCGTGGTCGGTGAAAACAGCGGCTGGCTGCATATGCTGGTGTGGATCGGCCTGTTCGGCCTGGTTGCCTCGTTTCACGGCATCATGATGGGCTATTCGCGGCAGATTTTCGCGCTGGCGCGCGCAGGCTACCTGCCGAAGACTCTCGCAGCGCTGAGCCCGCGCTTCAAAACGCCGCATCGTGCGCTGCTGGCAGGCGGCGCGATCGGCATCATCGCCATCTTCAGCGACGAATGGGTCCAGTTCGGCGGACAATCGCTGACCGCCAACATCGTCACCATGTCGGTGTTCGGCGCGATCATCATGTACATGACGTCGATGGCCGCTCTGTTCAAGCTGCGCCGCAGCGAACCGAATCTGGAGCGCCCCTACCGCGCCCCGTTTTACCCGGTGTTCCCGGCGATCGCCCTCGGACTGGGGCTGGTTTGCCTGATCGCGATGGTGTGGTTCAATGTCATGCTGACGCTGTTGTTCCTGGCGCTGATGGGCGTTGCTTACGCCTACTTCAGACTGACCGCAGGCCAGCGCGACGCGGCGGCGCCGGACGCGATGTTGACCGTGCCGGTCAACTCCGTGCCGGCAGAGTAAGTCGGACCAGGGGATCAACGCCGTTGCGCTACCGGACCGCAATCGACCAGCAACTATTCGCCTTCGACAGCCTGAAGCAGGTGATGGCTTACGCCAGCCCCGCGCGCTCGGGTGACTATCTTGCGGGCATCGGCGCCACCACCGCGCAGGAGCGGATGGCGGCGCGGCATGTGCTGGCGGAGGTGCCGCTGAAGCAGTTCCTCAACGAGGCGCTGATCCCCTATGAAGACGACAACATCACGCGGCTGATCATCGACGGTCATGATGCAAAGGCGTTCGCGCCGGTGTCGCACATGACCGTCGGTGATTTCCGCAACTGGCTGTTATCCGAACAGGCGACGACGCAGGCCCTCGCCGCGCTGGCGCAGGGCCTCACCCCGGAGATGGTCGCGGCGGTCTGCAAGATCATGCGCAATCAGGACCTGATCGCGGTGGCGCGCAAGGTCCGGGTCGTCACCCGCTTCCGCAACACCATCGGGCTCGCGGGGCACCTCGCGGTCCGCCTGCAACCAAACCATCCCACCGACGATCTGCGCGGCGTCGCCGCGTCGACGCTGGACGGGCTGCTGATGGGCTCCGGCGACGCCGTCATCGGGCTCAATCCCGCCTCCGACAGCCTGCCGGTGCTCGGCGATCTCTTGCGGATGCTGGACGAGGTGATCCATCGTTTCGAAATCCCGACCCAGAGCTGTGTACTGACCCATGTCACCAACACGGTGCAACTGATCAACGACGGCGCGCCGGTCGATCTCGTCTTCCAGTCGATCGGCGGCACCGAAAAAACCAACCTGTCGTTCGGGGTGACGCCGGAGATTTTGTACGAGGCGCGCGAGGCGGCGCTGTCGTTGAAACGCGGCACCGTCGGCGACAACGTGATGTATTTCGAGACCGGGCAAGGCAGCGCGCTGTCGGCCGACGCGAATTTCGGCGTCGATCAGCAGACCTGCGAGGCGCGCGCCTACGCCTTGGCGCGGCTCTACCAGCCGCTGCTGGTGAACACCGTGGTCGGCTTCATCGGCCCGGAATATCTCTATGACGGCAAACAGATCATCCGCGCCGGACTGGAAGATCATTTCTGCGGTAAGCTGCTCGGCCTGCCGCTCGGTTGCGACATCTGCTATACCAACCACGCCGAGGCCGATCAGGACGACATGGATACGCTGCTGGTGCTGCTCGGCGCCGCCGGGATCAGTTTCATCATGGGCATTCCCGGCGCCGACGACGTGATGCTCAACTATCAGAGCACCTCGTTTCACGACGCGCTGTTCCTTCGCGACCTCATGAACCTGAAACGCGCGCCCGAATTCGAGATGTGGCTGCAACGGATGCAGATCACCGACGATGCCGGGCGGCTGCGCCCGCCCTCGCCGAACCCGCTGCTCGGCGGCATGGGCAAGCTGAAATCGCTGGTCACATGATGGACGACAACACCAACGACCGCCCCCCCGTCACGGAAAGTCCATGGTCGGAATGGCGCAAGGTCTCGCCGGCGCGGCTGGCGCTGGGCCGTGTCGGCACCGGCCTGCCGACCGACGAGGTTCTGCGTTTCGGCTGGGCCCATGCGATGGCGCGTGACGCCATTCACGCCGCGCTCGATGCGCCGAAGCTGGCGGCAACGCTGCAACAGCACGGCTGGATCACCGCGAAGACCCGCAGCCATGCGCCGGACCGCGTCACCTATCTGCGGCGCCCCGATCTCGGCCGCGTGCTCGATCCGCACGAAGGAGCCAGGCTGCGCGCGCTCGACGTCGCAGCGGGGAACATCTGCATCGTGATCGGCGACGGATTGTCGTCAATCGCCGTGGAACGTCACGCCGCGCCGTTGCTTGCCGCGCTGAAGCCGCTGCTACCACCCGAACTCGCCGGATCTCCGGTGGTGATCGCCACACAGGCGCGGGTGGCGCTGGCGGACGAGGTTGCCGACGTTCTCAAGTCGCGGCTGTCGATCATGCTGATCGGCGAGCGGCCGGGGCTGAGCTCGCCCGACAGTCTCGGCATCTACATCACCCACGCGCCGTTCAGCGGCCGCAGCGACGCCGACCGCAATTGCATCTCCAACGTGCGGCCCGAAGGCTTGAGCTACGCCGCCGCCGCATTCAAGCTCGCGTGGCTGGTGCGCGAGGCGCTCGGCCGCGGTCTGACCGGGGTGAATCTCAAGGATGAGAGCGATCTGACATTGCTCAATGGCGGCGTCGCCGATCTGGATCGCCTGCCCGGTCCGACAAAATAACAGCCGCGCCACCTGACGGCGACGCGGCCACGAACATGATGTCCCGAGGTCAACCTACCCCGTTTGGCAATACGCGGATGCATCCGGTCGATGCGAACGATAGCGTTCGCATCGACGTCGGAACTCACCGAGCCGCAGCGAGCGCCGCCTTCACCGCGTCGATATCGCCGGGCCCGCCGACCGGCATGCCCACGGCGCCGTCGGCGATACGCTTGACTAGCCCCGACAACACCTTGCCGGCGCCGATCTCGAAGAACTGGGTGACGCCCTGGCCCGCCATATAGGCGACCGACTCGCGCCAGCGCACGGTGCCGGTGACCTGCTCGACCAGCCGGCTGCGGATCTCATCCGGGTCGGTGATCGGCGCGGCCAACACGTTGCAGACCAGCGGAGCCGCGGGCGCCTTGATGGCCACGCCGGCCAGCGCCTCGGCCATCGCTTCGGCAGCGGGCTGCATCAGGGCGCAATGGAATGGCGCGGACACCGGCAACAGCATCGCGCGCTTGGCGCCCTTGGCCTTGGCGATCTCGACGGCGCGCTCCACCGCTTCCTTGTGGCCGGAGACCACGACCTGGCCACCGCCATTGTCGTTTGCGGCCTGACAGACCTGCCCCTGCGCGGCTTCGCTCGCGACAGCCACGGCCGCGTCGTAGTCGAGCCCGAGCAGCGCCGCCATCGCGCCGACGCCGACCGGCACCGCCTTCTGCATCGCCCGGCCGCGGATCCGCAGCAAACGCGCGGTGTCGCTGACGGTCAGCGAGCCGGCGGCCGCCAGCGCCGAATATTCACCAAGCGAATGGCCGGCGACGAAGGCGGCGTCGCGCCCGATCACCACCCCCGCCTCGCTCTCCAGCACACGCAGCGCGGCCAGAGAAACCGCCATCAGCGCCGGCTGGGCGTTCTCTGTGAGCTGCAGCGTTTCCGCCGGTCCCTCCCAGATGATCGCGGTCAGCTTTTCGCCGAGCGCTGCGTCGACTTCGTCGAACACCGCCTTCGCTGCCGGAAAGGCATCGGCCAGCGCCTTGCCCATGCCGACCGCTTGCGAGCCCTGCCCCGGGAATGTGAATGCTGCAGTCATCTGCGTTCCTGAACCTGTCTGAAGTTGCGCCGTAAGACACCCCACGGACCGGCTGTGTCAAGCTGACCAACGCACGGGCGGGTCCGGGTCCACATTCCTGGCCGGGCGGCTTAATGCGCCTGCGAAGCCCCCGCATTTCCTACCGGGAAACCGCAACGGCCTCGCAAACGCTGTATTTTCAGCATCCCGGCAGTGAATTGTTTACTCTGTCTGCATGCCAAGCAGCGTGCGAGCGCATCTATCAACAGCTGTTCGACGAAAGCCCAATGACATCAAGTGGCCCTTTGCATTTGATGCGCCGCGTGAATACAGCAGCCCCCGATCATCCCAAACCTTTGAGCGCCGAGCGTCGCGGCGCGCCGAGCCGCGTGGTCGCGTGGCTGATCAACGGCCCGCAACCGCAGCCCCGCTCGATCACCCATCGTTTGTTGCTGCATGGTCTGACCCGGAAACGCACCCTGGTGCTGGCGATCCTGTCGACGACGCTGCTGACGATCGTTGCGGCTGCAATGACCGGCGCGGCGTGGGCCTATGCCTGGGTGTTGATCGAGTTGGCGTTCGGCGTCGCGCGCTACGGCGCTCTCGACAGGCTCCAGAAGGCGCGCGTCTCCGGCCAAGCCGGCGACGCCATGCTGCCGCTCTATGTGGGACTGTGCTGGGGGATCAGTTACTCCGTCGGCTGCGCGTTGTGCGTCCTGTCGGGCGAATGGCCGCTGATCATGCTGGCCGGCATGGTGATCGCCGGCGTCGCCGGCGGCATCGCCTCACGTAACGCCGGTACGCCGCGCTACGGGATCGCGCTGATCTACATTCTCGGACTTCCCTACACCTGCGCCATGATGGTCTCGCCGATTCCGCACATGTACGTGGTCGGTCTGCTGGTGCCGGTCTGGGGGCTGGGAATGGCGCTCATCCTGATGGAGAACTACGAGATCCTGCTCAATCTGTTTCTGAAGGAGCGTGAGAACCAGTGGCTGGCGAATTACGATTCCCTGACCGGCCTGCCCAACCGGACCATGCAGCGTCAACGCTTCGAGCAGTTGCTGCGCGGCGCGACCGGCACGACAGGCCGAGGCTATCAGCCGCTGACGGTGTTCTGCCTCGACCTCGACGGCTTCAAGGCGGCCAATGATCGCTACGGTCACGCGCTCGGTGACGCAGTGCTCGTGACCGTCGCCGAACGGTTGCGCAGTTGCGTGCGCGAGCACGACCTGATCTTCCGGGTCGGCGGCGACGAGTTCGTGATCCTGCTCCCGGCCACCGGAGCCACGGAAAGCGCCGCGATCGCCGAACGGGTCATCGCGCGGATCGCCGAGCCGTTCGACCTCGGCAGGACGATCGCGCTCACGATCGGCGTCAGCATCGGCAGCGCCACCTTCCCGCGCGACGGCCTGACCGCCGACGCCTTGTTACGCTCCGCCGACCACGCGATGTACGAGGCCAAGCGGCGGGGAAAAGGCACCCTGGTGCACTGCGATACGATCGACGACCCGACCGACCTGGTTCCCGAATTCGACGCCGACGCCCGCGTGGCAAGGACCGTCTGGATCCGATCGGAGGCCTGATCCGCCAAATCCAGGGTCGCGAGGCCCGGGATTCCCGCCCGACCCTTGCCCGACCCTTGCCATTGCAACGAAAATACGTATAACCCGCGCATCCGCAGATCCCGGCCGGGAGCTGAACGGACGGTCTCAGCATTTTTGCCTGTCGGTTTTCATATGTCAGGCGATTTTGATGCGGCAGGGCCAGTCGGCCCGTCGTCCCGTGCTTCCGCCTTCTGAGCAGTCGAGTCCTTTCCGAAGGGTTCGAAGGGCTTGCCGCCGGTTCTGCGACAACACAGGAAAGGACTGTCATGCCTCTTTATGAGCATGTTTTTCTCGCGCGTCAGGACGCGAGCACCCAGCAGGTGGAAGAACTGACGACCCAGATCACCGGCGTGATCGAAGGTCTCGGCGGCAAGGTCACCAAGACCGAAGCCTGGGGACTCCGCTCCCTCACCTATCGCATGAACAAGAATCGTAAGGCGCATTTCGTGATGCTCAACATCGACGGCCCCTCCGCGGTGGTCGCCGAAGTCGAGCGCCAGGAGCGCATCAACGAAGACATCATCCGCTATCTGACGGTGCGCGTCGAAGAGCACGAGGAAGGCCCCTCGGCGATGATGCGCAAGGCCGATCGCGATCGCGAGCGGGACGACCGCGGCGGCCGCGAAGGCGGCGGCTTCCGGGGTGACCGTGAAGGCCGTGGCGATCGCGAAGGCGGTGGATTCCGTGGCGATCGTGGTCCGCGCCGTCCGCGCGAAGACGCCGACACTGCCGCAGCGAGCGAGGAGTAAGAATCATGGCTGAAGCAGGTGCACGCCGTCCGTTCTTCCGCCGTCGCAAGACCTGCCCGTTCACGGGCACGAACGCGCCGAAGATCGACTACAAGGATTCCAAGCTGTTGATGCGTTACGTCTCGGAGCGCGGCAAGATCGTGCCGAGCCGCATCACCGCGGTCTCCGCCAAGAAGCAGCGCGAACTCGCGCGCGCCATCAAGCGCGCCCGTTTCCTCGGTCTGCTGCCCTACGTCATTCGCTGATAATATCACCCGCGGCGTTCGCGCCGCGGGTTTCACCTCATGTTGCAAGTCATAAGGCGTCCGATCGTCCGGCCGCCGATGGTTGGGGCTTTTCGCCTCTAACCGCTCGAAAGGAGCGGGACAGCTGATGATGATGATCCAGATCCTGATCGCGATTGCCGCCGGGTGCGCCTCGGCGCTGATGTTCGCCTCGATCATTTCGGGCGCGCTGATCTCGTTGCTGCTGTTTTATCTGGCGCCGCTGCCGCTGATGGTGGCAGCGCTCGGATGGGGCGCCATCGGCGCCGCGGTCGGTGGGTTGCTCGGCGCGGCCGGGCTCGCAGCAATCTTCAATTTCTCCTACGCGATCGCCTTTGTCGTCACAGTCGTTGCGCCGGCCTATTGGCTCGGCCACCTTGCGATGCTGGCGCGACCATCGGACACAACGGACGCCGCGCCCCCTGCCCTGGAATGGTATCCGGTCGGCCGAATCGTGGCGTGGATAGCTGGCTTCGCCGCGCTGACCACAATGGCTGCGCTGCTCACGCTCGGCACCGACAGCGCGACGATCAGCGAAGGCCTGCGCGCTGGATTGCAGCGCACGCTCGGCTCTCGAAATCCCGGCGACGCCGACAGGCTGATCGAGGCGCTGGTCGCGGTTGCGCCACCCGCCGCCGCGACGGTCGCGATGCTGACGCTGACCTTGAACCTCTGGCTCGCCGCCAAGATCACCGCGACCTCGGGCCGGCTGAACCGGCCGTGGCCGGACCTGCGGACCGCAACGCTGCCGGCGATGACGCTGGCGGTGCTGTCACTGGCGCTCGGGCTCAGTTTCGCCGGCGGCCTGGCGGCCTTGATCGGCTCGATCGTCAGCGCGACGTTGCTGATCGCCTACGGGCTGATCGGCGCCGCCACGCTGCACACGCTGACGATGGCCGCGCGCCATCGCGGCTTTCTGCTCAGTTCGACCTATGCGCTGGTGCTGATCTTCCTGTGGCCAGCGCTCGGTTTGATCGCTCTCGGCATCGGCGATGCCGTGTTCGGCTTTCGTCAGCGCTATTTCCAGCGCCGCTCGATGCCGCCGCCGACCACCACCTGATTCAGACCCTTATCAATCAACTCGAGGAGAACAACATGGAAGTCATTCTGCTGGAACGCGTCGCCAAGCTCGGCCAGATGGGCGAACTGGTTCGCGTCAAGGACGGTTTCGCCCGCAACTTCCTGCTGCCGCGCGGCAAGGCGCTGCGTGCGACCGCGGCGAATCGCGACAAGTACGAGCACATGAAGGCCGACCTCGAGGCGCGCAACATCGAGGCCAAGGCTGAGGCTGCCAAGGTGGCCGAGAAGATCGACGGCAAGAACGTGATCGTGATCCGGCAGGCGTCGGAGACCGGCCAGCTGTTCGGCTCGGTGTCGGTGCGCGACATCGTCACGAGCTTCGAAGCCGACGGCGTCAAGATCACCCGCAGCCAGATCCTGCTCGATGCGCCGATCAAGACCATCGGCAGGCACACCATCGAAGTCGCGGTGCATCCGGAGGTCGAGGTCGGCGTCTCGGTGACGGTGGCGCGCAGCGTCGAGGAAGCCGAGCGCATCAATCGCGGCGAGGACATCTCGAGCCGTCGTGAAGATCAGGACGCCGCCGCCGAGGCGATCGCCGCCGCAGGCGAGTTCTTCGATCCGGACGCGCAGCAGGACGAAGAGCCGGAGCAGCAGTAAGCTCCGCCGCGCCCCATCCTCAACGAAAAGCCCGACCTTTCAGGTCGGGCTTTTTGCTTTGAGGAGACCTCGATTTAACGGGAGATCGGAACATCTGACGCGCTGCCCTGCGCAGGCGGCGGCGGAATCGGCGTCACGGCGATCGACGGCTCGCCGGGCGTCGTTGCGGCGGGCGGTGAGGCCGTCGCGGACGCGGGCTGCTCCGCCGGCTTCGCAGCAAGCGGAGCGGCCTCAGGGGTCTTCGACGTATCGACGGCCTTCGGGGCCGGCGTCACCGCCGGAACCGGATCGGGGCGCAGCGGCACATCGGCGGGCGTCGCAGCGCGGTCGGGCTGCGCAGCCTCGGTCTTCGGCGTTTCGGACTTCGAAGTATCCGGTTTGGGAGCGTCAGTCTTGGAAGCGTCAGTCTTGGGAGCGTCAGTCTTGGGCGTGTCAGTCTTGGGCGTGTCAGTCTTGGAAGCGTCCGGCGGGGCGGCGTCGGTCTTCGGCGCATCTGGTTTCGCAGCGCCTGCCTTCGACTCGTCCGGCTTAGCGCCATCCGATTTGGCGCTGTCTGATTTCGCGGTGTCAGGCTTCGCGCTGTCTGGCTTCGCGACGGCCGGCTCGGTCGCGGCCGGCGACGGCTTCTGAGGTTCGCCCTTGGCCGCATCGGCGCCAGCAGGCGCGGCCTGTCCAGGCTTGTCCTTCCGGCCGTGCTTGCGACGTTCCTTCGCCGGCGGTTGCTCCGCAGGCGCCGGCGCGGCGGTCTCTGCCGCGGCAGCGCCTTCGGCAGGCTTGTCCGCCTCCGGCTTGGGTTGGCGTTTGCTGTTGCGACTACGGCGGACGCCCTCTTCGGCCTGCACAGGAGCGCCCGCCTCGGGCGCCGCAGTTTCGGGCCGGGCCGCCTCACCCGCAACCGGGCGCTGCCTGCGGCCCTGCCGGCCCTCCGGCTGACCGGGTTCGGATTTCGCATCGTTCTGCTTGTAGCGGGTGTCGGTAGCGCCGTTCGAGATCAGATACGAGGCGAGCAATGAGGCCATGTCGCTGCTGGTCGTGTAGTGCTGGCGCAGAAACGACGCCAGCGAGCTCGGAGGCACCGACCGCACCAGACCGCGGGCGCCCTTGTGGCAAGCCGCGCAAGTGCCGGCAAAGATCTGCGACGGGCTCTTGCCGGCTTCAAGGTTCTGCGCGTGGACTGGATCCGAAACGACAGAGCCGATCAGGAGCAATACAGCCGCCGAACTGAGCAACCGGCTCACCATTTCATCCTCCGAAGCAAAAAAATCGCCGCGACAGCGGCGGTGACGTTTTAACGGATTGTGAGATGATTGGAAGCGCCGAGATCACGCTCTCCGGGGATGAAACGGAGCGGAATATCAGCCTCGCACACGCTGGTTTCCCTGCGCGGCCATCCGAGCGTCGACTGCTGATCGACCCCGCCCGCCATCAGCGAGAGTTGCATCGACGGCGAGTTCGACATTGAGAAGGATTTGATCGCCAACCTCTCGCGATCGCCACGATGGCCGGCTCTGTCCAATCCCCCATTGGGAAACACAATCCCGCCGCTCGGCCGCTGTCTGCCGGCGCTCTCCGAACTACTCCCAGCGCTCAAACGCGGGCTTGCTGGCCTGCGACAACGACGTCCGGCGGCTGCACGATGGGAAGGCTGAAGGCGCGCTGCAACCGCTGCCGTGTCGACACGAGAATCCGAGTTCGACGCCGCAAGCCGAGCCGCACTGGCGATTTGCGCGACGGCACGCGCTTGCCTGCCTCAGGCCGCCTCGGTTAGCCGCGAGCAGGTCTCGCTGTCCCGCCGAGCCTTGCCACCCGACAAAAAATCGTGGGTTGCGCGCAGCAAGGCCTGATCACACGGGACGCGACGGGTCTCGTCGCAAGAGACCTTGTCGAACGATTCGACCAACGATGTCAGCCAGAGCCGGTCGGATACGTCGCATCGCTTTTCCTGAGCCATCGCCGTTCCCGTGTTCGTTGTCGTTATTTTGCGTGATCAACCCACTGTCGCGTCAACCGTTCCCAACATCCCTAAGCCAATCGAGTTGCCCCGAGGTGTGAGGTTTCTCACAAAAGACGCCGGCATAGCGAGATAGGCAGATCTATGGTTTGAACAGCGTCACCAGAACCCGTTCGAATGTCCCGAACGACATTTCGGTCGATTCCGCCCTGATCGCGCTCAGGATCGCCGCAGGGCTGGTCGGGGCGCTTTGCCTGTTCTTGGTGCAACGCGTTCGGCTCAATGAAGTTCGGATCAATGGATAGGTCTGGAAAGGAACCGACGAGGTTCAATTGTCCAATCGCGGGAGATTCCGCGGCTTCTCGCGCCTACCCCCGTCAAGCCTGCCGGTTCGCTTGCAGGCCGCCATCCACATCTTGTTGGCGGGCTGGTGCATAACGCGCGATTGATGCTTTCGCTCCCGGGTGAATTGGCGCTTTAGTCGCGCCCCGCATCTGACAAATTCGAAAGAACAATCGAGACTATGGCCCTGACTGATTCGAATGTTCTGAAACTTGCGCCTGACGCCAGCGCACCTGCCTACCGGACAGCGCCCCACAACATCGAGGCGGAACAGGCCCTGCTCGGCGCCATTTTGGTCAACAACGACGCGTTCTACCGGGTGTCGGATTTCCTCGAGGCGAAGCACTTCTTCGAACCGATCCACCAGACCATTTTCGAGACCGCCTCCAGCATCATCCGGGCCGGCAAGGTTGCGACGCCGATCACGCTCAAGACCTTCCTTGCGGCCGACCTCGATCTCGGCGGCTTGACGGTTGCGCAATATCTGGCGCGGTTGGCTGCCGAAGCCACCACCATCATCAACGCCCACGATTACGGCCGGACGGTCTACGAATTGTCGCTGCGCCGCGACCTGATCGGGATCGGCACCGATATGGTCAACGTCGCGTTCGACGCACCGGTGGATTTTGCGCCGCGCAACCAGATCGAGGACGCCGAGCGCCGGCTGTACGAACTCGCTGAATCCGGTCGATATGACGGCGGCTTCCAGCGCTTCGCCCAGGCCCTGACCACCGCCGTCGACATGGCGGCGAAGGCGTTCCAGCGCGACGGAAAGTTGTCCGGCATTGCAACCGGAATGCGCGACCTCGACACCCGGATGGGCGGCCTGCAGCATTCCGATTTGATCGTGCTCGCCGGCCGCCCCGGCATGGGCAAGACCGCGCTCGCGACCAACATCGCCTACAATGTCGCCAAGGCATATCGCGGCGAAGTCCAGCCCGACGGCACCATGAAGGCGGCCAATGGCGGCATCGTCGGCTTCTTCTCGTGCGAAATGTCCGCCGAGCAACTCGCCACCCGTATTCTCGCCGAACAGGCCGAGATTGCGTCCAGCAAGATCCGCCGCGGCGGCATTTCGGAGGCGGATTTCGACAAGATCCGCGACGTCTCGATCGAGTTGCAATCTCTCCCGCTCTATGTCGACGAAACCGGCGGCCTGTCGATCTCGCAGCTTACCGCGCGCGCGCGGCGTCTGAAGCGACAGAAGGGCCTCGACCTTCTGGTCGTGGACTATATCCAGCTGTTGCAGGGCAGCAGCAAGAAGGGCGACAACCGCGTCCAGGAAGTCACCGAGATCACCACCAGTTTGAAAGCGCTGGCGAAAGAGCTGAACGTCCCGGTCATCGCATTGTCGCAGCTCTCGCGTCAGGTCGAGTCCCGCGACGACAAGCGGCCGCAGCTCTCGGACTTGCGTGAATCCGGCTCGATCGAGCAGGACGCCGACGTCGTCATCTTCGTGTTTCGCGAAGAATACTATCTGCAGAACAAGGAGCCGCGGCCCGGCACGCCCGAGCACGAGAAATGGGCGATGGAAATGGACCTCGTGCACGGCAAGGCGGAAGTCATCATCGCCAAGCAGCGTCACGGCCCGACCGGCACCGTCGACCTCCAATTCGAAGGCCAGTTCACGCGCTTCAGTGACCTGACCGACGCAAGCCACCTGCCCGACCGGATCTGAGGCGCTCCAACTCCCGTTGAACGAAGTTCGGGCAGAGATTATTGTGCGGCATGAACATCCTCCCCGACCCGAACGCGACTGTCGCCAGCCTTTTGACGCCTGAGGCCGCAAAGGCGGCGGCGCTCGCCGCCGCGACCGCTACGGCGCCCGGCGTTCTCACCGTCGACCTCGACGCCATCGTCGCCAACTGGCGCAAGATCGAGAAGACCGCAGTGCCGGCGGAAGCCGCTGCGGTGGTCAAGGGCGACGCCTATGGCTGTGGCATCGGGCCGGTCAGCAAGGCGCTCGCGGCCGCCGGCTGCAAGACGTTCTTCGTGGCCACGCTCGGCGAAGCCGGCGCGGTCCGCGCAATCGCGCCGGATGCGGTGATCTACGTCCTCGACGGCTTCTTCCAGACCACCGGCGATGAATTCGCCAGGCTCAACTGCCGCCCGGTGATCGGCGATCTGTACGAACTCGCCGAGTGGGACGTGTATTGCCGCCGCACCCGATGGAGCGGCGGCGCTGCGATCCACATCGACACCGGCATGAACCGGCTCGGCCTCACCGTCGCCGAAGCGCAGGGCATCGTCCCCAGGATCGCAGCCGGCGACCACGGCATCACACTGGTGATCAGCCACCTCGCCGCCGCAGAAGCGCTCAACCATCCGATGAACGCCAGACAGGTCACGGCGTTTCGCGAGATCGCCAGCCTGTTCACCGGCGTCGCCGCGTCGCTGTCGGCCTCCTCCGGCGTCTTCCTCGGCCCGCAATTCGCCTTCGACATGGTGCGGCCGGGAGCCGCGCTTTACGGCATCAATCCGACGCCGGAGGCCGACAATCCGATGAAGCCGGTGGTCGATCTCAAAGCGCGCATCGTGCAGGTGCGCAGCGTCGAGCGCGGCGACAGCGTCGGCTATGGCGGCACCTGGACGGCGCGGCGGCCGACCAGGATCGCGGTGCTGTCGGCCGGCTACGCCGACGGTTACTTCCGCGCCGCAGGCTCCAATGACGGCACACGCGGCGCCGATGTCGTCATCGCCGGCCAGCGCTGCCCGATCGCCGGGCGGGTTTCGATGGATCTGCTCGCGGTCGACGTTACCGACCTGCCCGCCAACGCCGCGCGCCGCGGCCTGATGGCGACGCTGATCGGCGACGGCATTACTGTCGACGAGCTCGGGCATCATTTCGGCACGATCGGCTACGAGGTGCTGACCAGCCTCGGCACGCGCTACGCGCGGATTTATTCCGGTGGCGACGCCAAGCCCGAGGAGACGCCTGCAGAACAGAGCGGGGCCTAAACTCCCGCCTCAGGCGTGCGAGAAGGCCGAGCTAATCCTCGTGAACCAGGAACAGGAACCCGGTGATGGCGGCGCAGAACGCAAACGATCCCCCCATTCCGGCCACGAACACGATCTGGACCACAAGCGGCGCTTCACTGGTCGCAATCACAGTCGAAATCCCGAAATAGTTTCCGGCCAGCAGAACCAGCGCAAAAACGGCGCCGAACACGGCGCCCATGGCGAAATGTCCGGCGATCTGCCGCCATTTCCGCCGCTCGTACTCCCTGCGCTCGTCGTCCCGCATCTTCAGCCTTTGCGCTTATCGAGCAGAGCCTGCAACCCCTTCCGATGCGCGCGCATTCGCGGCTCCGACCCAGAAGCTCATCCGCAGCGCGACGAGGAACAGCGGCAGAATGAAAACCGGGCCGAGCGCAAGCCCGGTCAGATGCGCCAGCGACGCGGCGACCAGCGGAAGCAGCAACAAGAGACCCGCAGAAACTTGCAGCGCCCGGTCGGACACCGGGGAAGCGCCGCCGTGCCAGAGCCACGCCACGGCCAACGCGCCGAACACCAGATCATAGTCCTGCAGATACGGCGTCGCGAAGCAGGTGCCGAGCACAAGCACAGCATTCTTGACGCCGGCCGACGCACGTCCGAACCAGACCCACGCGACGGCGATGCAGGCGAGTGCGCCCGTCGCGATCTGGACCGCATAAGCGGCCTCGACTGGTGCGCCGAGCCGCCGCGCGGCGACGAACACCGAAACAAATCGATGCCAAACCCCACTGCCGTCTTCCAGAATGATCTGCCGCAGCAAGCCGAGATTGTGCAGATATTGCGCCCACACATCCGTCCCGTAGCCGATTGCGCTGACGGCGAGGAGCCCGCCGGCAACAAGGCTTGCCGATGCGAAGGCGCGCCAATGCCGCCCCGCCAACAGCGCAACCGGAATCAGTAGCCCGAGCTGCGGCTTGTAGATCAGCAGTCCGAGCAATCCGCCGGCGAGCAGCGGCCTTCGCTCCAGCAAACCCAGACCGCCGCCCAGCAACGCCGCTGTCCACGTGCCGTTTTGTCCGCCAACCGCGTTGATGAAAACCGCTGGAGCGGACAGCGCGAGGAGCAGCGCGCTGCGCCCCGGCATCGCCAGACGCAACGCGCGATAGAACGCGTACCAGCCCGCCACCAGCCAAGTCAGCAGCGCCGGCACATAGGGAATGAACGCCAGAGGCGCCGTGAGGAGCAGCAGGACCGGCGGATAGCTGTAGTGATAGTTGTCGAGAGTCGCCCCCACCACGGATTGTTCGAAAATGTGGAATGCGTGGGTATCGTAAATCTCGTTCACGCGGCCGTGCCAGGCGAGATACGCGCCCGACCAATAATTGATGAAGTCGTCGCCGAACGGACGGCCCGCTCCGTTGGTCAGATGATCGCGCGTCTGCCGCAGCAGATCGTACAGATAGCCCAGCGCAGCTGCCGCAACGAAGCTCCACGCAACGGCGGTGGTCAGCCTTGGGAGTTCTCTGCGTTGCATCGTGGGATGGAACACTCAGAAAGTTATATTGGGATTAAAGGTGCTCGGTCGGCGCGGAGGCGGACCCAAACATGCTACTGAATGACGTTCTCCTTCTTGATGGCGATTCCCACCTCCATGGCCAAAGCTTCCCCCTCCTTCGTCTGCCAGAACTGCGGCGCGGCGTATAATCGCTGGCAGGGCAAGTGCGAGTCCTGCGGCGAGTGGAACACGCTGGTCGAGGAAGCCGGCGACAGCGGCGTTCCCGTCAGCATTCGCGCCAAGCGGCGCGGGCGGCCGTTCAAGCTGGAATCGCTGGCCGGCAAGAGCGTCGACGCCCCCCGCCTGCCCTCCGGCATGGCCGAACTCGACCGCGTCACCGGCGGCGGTTTTGTGCGTGGCTCGGTCCTGCTTGTCGGCGGCGATCCCGGCATCGGCAAATCGACGCTGCTGACACAGGCCACCAGCCTGATGGCGCGCAGCGGGCATCGCGCGGTGTACATCTCGGGCGAAGAAGCGGTGGCGCAGGTGCGGCTTCGCGCGGAGCGGCTCGGCCTCGCCGCGGCGCCGGTCGAGCTCGCCGCAGAGACCTCGGTCGAAGACATCATCGCGACGCTGTCGGAAGGCGCCACGCCGCGGCTGATCGTGATCGATTCGATTCAAACGATGTGGACCGACACCGTCGAGTCCGCGCCCGGCACCGTGACCCAAGTTCGCGCCTCGGCGCAGGCGCTGATCCGCTTTGCGAAGAAATCCGGCGCTGCGATCATCCTGGTCGGCCATGTCACCAAAGACGGCCAGATCGCCGGTCCCCGCGTGGTCGAGCACATGGTCGATGCGGTGCTGTCGTTCGAGGGCGAAGGCTCGCAGCAGTTCCGCATTCTGCGCGCGGTCAAGAACCGCTTCGGCCCGACCGACGAGATCGGCGTGTTCGAAATGACCGGCCTGGGCTTGCGCGAAGTCGCCAACCCATCCGAGCTGTTTCTTTCGGAACGTGATCTCGGCTCGCCGGGCACCGCTGTGTTCGCCGGCATCGAGGGCACCCGGCCGGTGCTGGTGGAGTTGCAGGCGCTGGTTGCGCCGACAACGCTCGGCACCCCTCGCCGTGCGGTGGTCGGCTGGGATTCGGCACGTCTGTCGATGGTGCTGGCCGTGCTCGAGGCGCATTGCGGTGTGAAACTGTCGGGCTACGATGTCTATTTCAATGTCGCCGGCGGCCTGCGGATCAACGAGCCGGCGGCCGACCTCGCCGCCGCCGCGGCGCTGGTGTCGTCTCTCGCCAATTCGCCGCTGCCGACCGACGCGGTTTATTTCGGCGAAATCTCGCTGTCCGGAGCGGTCCGGCCGGTGGCCCAGACCGCGGCGCGGCTGAAGGAAGCCGCCAAACTCGGCTTCGCGCGCGCGATCCTGCCCGAAACCGCCCGCGGCGATGCGCCCTCTGATGCGGGGCTTTCGCTGCAGACGGTCGGTGGGCTCACCAGCCTGGTCGCCGACATCGCTGCGCGCGGAACGCCGCGCCCCGCCGGCCGCGATAACGCGCCGGCCGAGAAAAATGCCACACCGGCTCGATTCCGGCGCAACGAAGGCTGAACCGGGGTGACCTTTGCCGAGCGTGCCGCTATACAACGCGCGCGCATCGCGGGCGAGCGCCCAAACGTTTCCATCGACGAAGCGGAACAATGCTGTGTCGAGGGGTCCGTTGACGGTTTTCTCGCCTTGCGTGGCATGCCATATCACCGTCACCTGAGCCGGCGCCGCCCACGCCGATTCGCCGTTTTGCAGACCGAGCGGACCTGACTAGCGATGCCGATTACGATTCTCGACCTCGTTGTCCTCGCGGTGATGTTGGTGTCCGGCCTGCTGGCGATGGTCCGCGGGTTCATGCGCGAAGTTCTGTCGATCGCGGCCTGGGGCGCCGCCGCGCTGGTCACGCTCTACGCCTTCCAGAAGCTGCTGCCGACCGCCAAGACCTATTTCTCGAACGACACCGTCGCCGCCGTGGTCGTGATCGCCGGGGTGTTCCTCGGCACGCTGATCATCGTGTCGATCATCACCGTCCGGATCTCCGACATGATCCTCGATTCCAGGATCGGCGCGCTCGATCGGACGCTCGGGTTCCTGTTCGGTCTTGCGCGCGGCCTGCTGATCGTGGTGGTGGCCTATCTGTTCTTCAACTGGCTGGTTCCGGACAAGCAGCGCCCCGACTGGGTGAGCAATGCAAAATCGCGCACCGTGCTTGAAAGCACAGGCACCTGGCTGATGACGCTCTTGCCGGATGACCCAGAGAATACCATCTTGAAAAGGTTCAAGAAGAACAAGCCGGACGAAGAGCAGCAGACCGACGATTCAGCTGCGCCCGGCAGCGGTGAAGGCTATAGCAAACCCGCCCGTGACAGTTTGAAAAAGCTGATAGAGGGCAAACCGGCCGCGAAGTGAGTGCGGCCCGACAGAGAGGCGCGATGGACGCGATGCAGAGCCATTCCGACGACGCCGCAACGCCCGCTTCGGACGCTCGCGACCCGCAAGGTCTGGATAACCATATTCTCGATAGCAACATGTTCGACACTGACGGTGACACGCTGCGCGAAGAATGCGGCGTATTCGGCATTTTCGGCCACCCGGATGCGGCTGCGATCACCGCGCTCGGGCTGCACGCCTTGCAGCACCGCGGCCAGGAAGCCGCCGGCATCGTTTCGTTCGACAACGGCCGCTTCCACTCCGAGCGTCGGCTCGGCCTCGTCGGCGACACCTTCTCCCGCGCCGACGTGATCGCGCGGCTGCCGGGCAACCTAGCGGTCGGCCATGTTCGCTATTCGACCACCGGCGAGACCATTCTGCGCAACGTGCAGCCGCTGTTCGCCGAGCTCAATGCCGGCGGCTTCGCGATCGGCCACAACGGCAACCTCACAAACGGGCTGACGCTGCGCCGCGAATTGGTGCAGAGCGGCGCGATCATGCAGTCGACCACCGATACCGAGGTGATCCTGCATCTGGTGGCGAACTCCAAGCGCAGCCGCTTCATCGACCGTTTCATCGAGGCGTTGCGCGCGCTCGAAGGCGCCTATTCACTGGTGTCGCTCACCAACAAGAAGCTGATCGGCGCCCGCGACCCGCTGGGCATCCGCCCGCTGGTGCTGGGCGAACTCGACGGCTGCCCGATCCTAGCGTCGGAGACCTGCGCGCTCGACATCATCGGCGCGAAGTACGTCCGCGATGTCGAGCCCGGCGAAGTCATCGTGTTCGATAGACACGGCGTCACCAGCCACAAGCCGTTTCCGCCGATGCCGCCGCGGCCCTGCATCTTCGAATACATCTACTTCGCACGACCGGATTCGATCGTCGGCGGCCGATCGGTCTATGACGTCCGCAAAGGGTTCGGTGCCGAGCTCGCCCGCGAAAGCCACATCGCGGCTGATGTCGTGGTTCCAGTGCCGGATTCCGGCGTCCCGGCGGCGATCGGCTACAGCCGCGAAAGCGGCGTGCCGTTCGAACTCGGCATTATCCGCAATCACTATGTCGGGCGAACCTTCATCCAGCCGACTCAGAGCATTCGCGAACTCGGCGTGCGGATGAAGCACTCCGCCAATCGCGCGGCGATCGAAGGCAAGCGGATCGTGCTGATCGACGACAGCCTCGTGCGCGGCACCACGTCGAAGAAGATCGTCAAGATGATGCGCGACGCCGGCGCCAAGGAAGTCCACTTCCGCATCGCATCGCCGCCGATCACGCACCCCGATTACTACGGCATCGACACGCCCGACCGCGCCGGCCTGCTGGCGGCGACGCATACGCTCGAAGAGATGCGCGAACTGATCGGCGCGGATTCGCTGGCGTTCCTGTCGGTCGACGGCATCTACCGGGCGATGGGCGAGCCGGCCCGCGATCCGGCGCATCCGACCTTCACCGATCATTGTTTCACCGGCGAATACCCGACTCCGCTGACGGATATGAATCAGACGGAATCGTCGCCGCGGCAATTATCGCTACTGGCGGAAGCAAGCTGAGCCGCGGACCTGCGGCTCTCTCGTCTTCGACCCCTGCGCGCTCGGCAAAGCAGACGAAACCTTGGCATGGGTTTATTCGCCTCTGTCGCCGTGCAATAGAGCCCCTCATCCGGCGCGCCACTGACGGCGCGCGCGCCCTCCCGTACGGGAGCGGCAAGCTGCAGGCCTCTTCATGACCCAACCCCTCGCCTCCCGCATCGCTCTCGTCACCGGCGCTTCGCGCGGAATCGGCTATGCGACCGCGCGCGCCTTGGCCAAGGCCGGCGCGCATGTGATCGCCGTCGCCAAGACACAAGGCGGACTCGAGGAGCTCGACGACGCGGTGCGCAATGATGGCGGCCACGCCATTACGCTGGTGCCGGTGGATCTCACCGATTTCGAGGCGATCGCCCGCCTCGGCGCCTCGATCCACGAGCGCCACGGCAAGCTCGACGTGCTGGTCGGCAATGCCGGCATCGCCGGTCCGTCGTCGCCGCTCGGCCATATCGAGATGAAGTCCTGGACCGGCGTGATCGGTCTGAACCTCACCGCCAACTTCCAGCTGATCCGCTGCATGGAGCCGCTGCTGCGGATGTCCGATGCCGGACGCGCCGTGTTCCTCACCTCGCGTGCCGGCGGCAAGGCCCCGGCCTATCGCGGTCCCTACGCGGCGTCGAAGGCGGCGCTTGATACTTTAGTTCAAGTCTGGGCCAAGGAAGTCGTCAATACGACGCCGATCCGCGTCAACCTGTTCGATCCCGGCCCGACCCGTACCAAGCTGCGCGGCACCATCATGCCCGGCGAAGACCCGGAAACGCTACAGACTCCGGATCAGGTCGCGGAATTACTGGTGCCGCTGTGCCTGCCGTCCTGGACGGAGACCGGCAAGCTGTTCGACGGCGCATCCCGGACCGTGAAAGACCCCTCCGCCGATTGACACCGGCCCGGTGGCACGATTGACTGATCGCAAGCGGGGGCAAACACCCGCTCACAATCATGCCATTCACAAGGGGGAAATGATGAGAGTAGTCTTCTCGCGTCGTCATGCCGTGGCTATCGCGCTGGCAAGCGCCGCGTTTACCTCGCCGGTACTCGCTCAGGACAAGACCGCAAAAATCGGCGTGCTCAACGACATGTCGAGCCTCTACGCCGATATCGGCGGACCGAACTCGGTCGTTGCTGCCAAGCTGGCGATCGCCGACTCCGGTCTTGAAGCGAAGGGCTGGAAGATCGAGCTGCTCGCCGGCGATCATCAGAACAAGCCAGACATCGGCGTCAACGTCGCCCGTCAGTGGATCGACGTCGACAAGGTCGACCTGATCACTGATACGCCGAACTCGGGCGTGGCGCTCGCGATCAGCAATCTGGTCAAGGAAAAGAACAGCATCCTGATGAATTCAGGCGGCGCCAGCGCCGACCTGACGGGCAAGCAGTGCACCCCCAACACCATCTCGATGACTTACGACACCTACATGCTGGCGCACGGCACCGGTCAGGCGCTGACCAAGGCCGGCGGCAATAGCTGGTTCTTCCTGACCGCGGATTACGCGTTCGGAGCGGCGCTCGAGCGCGATACCACGGCGGTGGTCAAAGCCAATGGCGGCCAGGTGCTCGGCGGCGTCAAACACCCGCTCAACACCGCCGACTTCTCGTCGTTCCTGCTGCAGGCGCAAGCGTCCAAGGCCAAGGTCATCGGCCTCGCCAATGCCGGCGGCGACACCACCAACTCGATCAAGCAGGCTTCGGAGTTCGGCATCACCGCCGGCGGGCAGAAGCTCGCGGCGCTGCTGCTGTTCGTCAACGACGTCCATTCGCTCGGCCTCAAGGTCGCGCAGGGACTGACCTTCACCGAGTCCTACTACTGGGATCTCAACGACAATACCCGCGCCTTCGCCAAGCGCTTCTCGGAGCAGTCCAAGAACAACGCCAAGCCGTCGATGACCCAGGCCGGCGTCTATGCCGCCGTGCTGCATTATCTCAAGACGCTCGACGCGATGGGCGGCAACCCGCACGACGGCGCCAAGGTTGTAGCCAAGATGAAGGAGATCCCGGCCGACGACGTGCCGTTCGGCAAGTCGGTCATCCGCGCAGACGGCCGCCGCCTGGTTCCGGCCTATCTGTTCGAGGTGAAGTCGCCGGCCGAGTCGAAGGGGCCGTGGGACTACTACAAGAAGATCGCGGACATCTCCGCCGAGGATGCGGCCCGTCCGTTGTCCGAGAGCGAATGCCCGCTGGTGAAGAAATAACGCCGGCACGCGCGGTTCCGACAATCCAGATGGCCGGGCTCAGTCCCGGCCATTATCGTTTCGGGGCCGCCATGTGGAAGCTGCGATCAGGTTAGCGGCATCATCATATGTCGATACGCCTCGCCACCTGTGTCGATGAAACCAAGGCGACGGTACAAGCTTTGGGCTCGGTCATTTGACATCTGAACTGACAGCGTCAGCCGCCGCGCTTCGATCGATCGGGCGGCAACGGCGAGCGCTGCGATAACTTTGCGCCCGATGCAGCGGCCCTGCGCCGCCGGCAATAGCGCGATGTCGATCAAACGAAGCGCCCGGATCCGCTGCCCGCAAGCGATGCTCCGATCGGACTCTTGCCCACCTGCCGACGTCTCTTCGACCTGCTCGATCGTCACGACTAAACGTCCAATGGCGGCGCCCTGTTCAACAATCAAGAAATACTCCGCCTGCGGGAAACTCCGACGATAGCCAATCTGTTGCGCATGGAACTGTTGCGCGAGAAGCGGCGCCAGCAGCGGCTCAGGCAAACCCATACGAGTGAATTCGCCGCGCAGCGTCGCGTCGGACAAGCAGCGGAAGAACGCGGCATCGGCGGGTTCGACTGGCCGAACAATCAGTCCCGGCGCAGTCAGACTGAAATGCGTAGCAATGCGACCCATCTCGAATTCCGAGTCTATCGGCAACGCCAATTTTGACGCGCCTCATTGACGTCCGGTACGAACCGTCACAACGAACGACTGGTCGGCTATCCCGGACTACGCAAGCACTCCAACAAATTGTTTCTTCTTCGCCATGATTTGCCAGCCTTGATCGAGGTGACCAATGTATCTGATGAAGCCCGAAGACTTCGAACCTTGGGTCGGCCGCGCTGTCCGCGTCGCGACCGTTCCCGAGCCGGTCGAACTCACACTCATCAGACTGCAACGCAAGCCGCTATTCATCGGCGCAGAACGCGAACCGTTCAGCCTGTTCTTTGAAGCGCCGGACGATGTGTACCTGCTGGATGCAGCCTACGAATTCGATTGCGGCCGCGGCGGCCCCTACACCATCCTGATCTCCCAGCTTCAGCCCCGAAACGGCCGACGCAGGTATCAGGCCGTCTTCAACTGACATGCCTTCAACGGCGTTGCGGGTGCAGCCCTGAGGTGCCCACAACGCCGTCGCCGCACCTTGCGATTTACTGCGTGCCGGATCAATCCTGGACTGGATAGAGACCCGACATGCAGATGTTGGTTCGCAGCGCCAGATAGGGCGGCAAAGTCTCGACCGGGATATTATTGCCCGTATTGCCGATCTGAACCGTACCGCCCGTAATTCCGCCGCCTCCACTCACGCCGCCCAGATTCACCGGCGTGCCCGACGTACCCGCCGGCGCATAGATTTTCGGCTGACCTCCCCCGGCCGGCCCGGTATTCGCCAGCTGCGATCCAGCAGCCGGGGATACCGACAAAGAGGTAACAGCAACACCAGTCAGGGCCTGAACCGCCGTCGGTCCGCCGGTACCACCGCCGGTCGGCGTGAATGCTGCGGCATGTGAATGCGCAGGCAGGTTCGCCTGGGTGAGCGCAACACGCTCGACACCGGCATGGGCGCCCCACGCATAGTTGCTGAGACCCGGACCCTGCCCCGCACCGATGATCACCCGCGACTGCAAATTGGGAAGCTGAAACGTGGTCCGCCCGTCACCGCCGAAGGTCGCACCGATCAACGCGAACAAGGCCTGGTTCTGCGTAACGTTGAGAGTCTGCCCGGCGGCGACCGCCCAATCGATGGGCGCGAAATTGAAGCTGACCTGCATAATCTGACCAATATATGCGTCTGCCATCTGATCCATCCTCGATATGTCAATGACCGGGTGTGAAGACGGGCACCCGCATCCCGCAATTCCAAAGCGATCGCGCGTCCATCGTGATGGTATGTTCCGCTACTTCGCTCCCATCCAATCAGCCGAACTTCGCTGCTGAGATACATATTCAGCAAATCAACCCAAGTGGCATCAAGGCACCGCCGTATCATATTCATCAAACGATGAGTACAAACGCAAGTACACGTGACCTGTCACATCTTTGCATCTGCCAATGTAATTCTATCTCGTCACTTACTTGTTTTGCTTGTACCGCCACACCTAAAATGCAACTTTTAGAATCGTTTCGAGATTATTGCACTCAGTCCGTGTCGCGTCTGCGAGTTTTTTTTAGATATTGAGCCGAACGCCTGAGAAGCGACGAACGGTATCTTTGGATGACCGATCGGCTGCCCGTTCGCCTATTTCAGTCGAGGCATTCATGAAGGCCCTCACGGAAAGCACGCAGCGTGGCGATCCTCGCCTGGACCAGTGTAGATCGCCTGCCGCGCGCTTCTCCGCAGCCGTCGCCGCGCTGATATCGCCGTTGGTATGCAGAGCTCACTTAATTCTGTGGCTCACCTCAGCCTGCATCGTCTCGGTACTCACGCCAACGCTGAGTTGGGCATCGGCGAGCTGCACGGCGGTAAACGGCAGCGCCTTGAATTATAGCGTGTCGTTCTCGTCGCCGGGCAACCCCGACGACGGAAAGGGATTCAACGAGGCCTACCTGATGTCGTTCGCTACTGGCGACACCATCCATTATTCCGTGACGATATCCACGATAGCGGGCACAATCGACGCCGGATTTATCGCTGACTATTCGTTCGGTATTCCAACGACTTTCAATAATAATCTCAGCGGCGCCGGATTCCATACCAGCACCTCCGGCAGCTACACACTGTCGGCCAGCGACGTAATGAAGATCAACAGCAATCCGGACGGATCGTGGACTCCGGGTCTTTCTTCGCAAGCGATCGACCATACCTTCAGTGGATTTCTAGGCAGCGTCTCGTTCTCGGCTACCTGCACTGCAGCAGGTAGTCCAACGGTCTCGTCGGTCTCGCCGTCGTCCGGCCCGACCGCCGGCGGCACTTCGGTAACCATCACCGGCACGAATTTCGGTGGCGCTACCTCGGTGAGCTTCGGCTCGAACTCGGTGCCGAGCAGCAGCTTCACAAGCAGCTCTGCAACCCAAATCGTGGTGCCGTCGCCGGCCGGCAGCGCCGGTACAGTCCACGTGACCGTGACCAACGCCATCGGCACGTCGCCGACGAGCTCCAGCGATCAATTTACCTATGTGGCGGCTCCGACGATCGGCTCGATCTCGCCGAGCGCAGGCCCGACGGGCGGAGGCACCAGCGTCACCATCACCGGCACCAACCTGTCCGGGGTCACCGGCGTCACCGTCGGCGGCGCATCGGCGACGCTCGGGGCCAATACATCGACCTCGATCGTGATTACCACGCCGTCCGGAACGGCCGGCGCGCGGAACGTGGTGGTTTCGACCGCAGGCGGTTCGGCGACGTCGACCGGCGGGTTTACGTATATCGCCGCGCCGACGATCGGTACGATCTCGCCGAGCTCAGGCCCGACCGGCGGCGGCACCAGCGTCACCATCACGGGCACCAACTTGTCCGGCGTCACCGGTGTGACGGTCGGCGGGGCATCGGCGACGCTCGGAACCAATACGTCGACCTCGATCGTGATCACGACGCCGTCCGGGACGGCCGGGGCGCGCGATGTCGTGGTGACAACCGCGGGTGGCTCGGCGACGTCGACCGGCGGGTTTACGTATATCGCCGCGCCGACAATCGGTACGATCTCGCCGAGCTCAGGCCCGACCGGCGGCGGCACCAGCGTCACCATCACGGGTACCAACCTGTCCGGCGTCACCGGTGTGACGGTCGGCGGGGCATCGGCAACGCTCGGAACAAATACGTCGACCTCGATCGTGATTACCACGCCGTCCGGGACGGCCGGGGCGCGCGACGTGATCGTGACCACTGCCGGCGGGTCGGCCACCTCGACCGGCGGCTTCACCTACATCGCAGGACCTACCATCGGCACGATCTCGCCGAATTCGGGACCGACCGCAGGCGGGACCAGCGTCACCATCACCGGCACCAATCTGTCGGGTGTCACCTCGGTCACCATCGGCGGCGCGGCCGCGACGCTCGGGAGCAACACGTCGACATCGATCGTGATCACAACACCGGCCGGCACGGCCGGGGCGCGCGATGTCGTGCTGACCACGGCCGGCGGCTCAGTCACCTCGACCGGCGGATTCACCTATGCGGCCGCGCCGACGATCAGCACCGTTACGCCAAGCTCCGGTTCGACCGGCGGCGGCACATCGGTGACGATCACAGGCACCAATCTGTCCGGCGTCACCTCGGTCACCGTCGGCGGCACGGCCGCGACGCTCGGGACCAATACGTCGACATCGATCGTGATCACAACGCCGACCGGCACGGCCGGGGCGCGCGATGTCGTGCTGACCACGGCCGGTGGTTCGGTCACTTCGACCGGCGGCTTCACCTATATCCTGTCGCCGTCGATCAGTACGATCTCGCCGAATGCCGGCCCGAGCGCGGGCGGCACATCGGTGACGATCAGCGGCACCAATCTGTCGGGCGTCACCTCGGTCACCATCGGCGGCGCGGCCACCACGCTGGGCACCAACACATCGACCTCGATCGTCGTGACGACCCCGGCCGGCACAGCTGGGGCCCGCGACGTCGTGGTGACGACCAGCGGTGGCTCGGTTACGGCGGTCGGCGGCTTCACCTATGCGGGACCGCCGACGATCGGCACGATATCGCCGAGTTCCGGACCAACCGGCGGCGGCACCTCGGTGACCATCACGGGCAGCAATCTTGCCAACATCACCAACGTCACCATCGGCGGGGCGGCCGCATCACTCGGCGCGAATACGTCCACATCGATCGTGGTGACCACGCCCAGCGGCGCCGTCGGCGCGCGGGACGTCGTCGTGTCGACCGCGGGAGGATCCGTTACCTCGACTGGCGGCTTCACCTATGTGGCAGCCCCGACCATCAGCTCCATCTCACCAAGCTCCGGCCTGGCCGCCGGCGGCACCTCAGTGACCATCACCGGCACCAATCTGTCCGGCGTCACCTCGGTGACCGTCGGCGGTGCGGCGGCAACGCTCGGCATCAACACCGCGACATCGATCGTCATCACGACTCCGGCCGGCACCGCCGGTGCACGCGACGTCGTGGTCACGACCGCGGGCGGCCCCGTCACATCGACCGCCGGCTTCACTTACATCTCGGCCGCAACGGTGACGGCGATTTCACCTGCAGTCGGCCCGATCAGCGGCGGCACATCGGTCACCATCACCGGCACAAACTTCACAGGCGCAACGGCCGTGACCATCGGTGGCGCCGCCGCCACCGGCGTCAGCATCGTGAACGCCACCACGATCACCGCGACCACGTCGGCTCACGCCGCTGGCAATGTCGACGTCGTGGTGACGACCCCCGGTGGCACTGCGACGGGATCCGGCCTTTACAGCTACGTCTCCGGCCCGGTCGTCACCTCGATTAGTCCGGCGAGCGGTCCGAGCGCCGGCGGAACATCGGTGACGATCACCGGAAGCAACCTGGCCGGGGCGACCGCGGTGAGCTTCGGCGGCGCCGCGGCCACTGCGGTGAGCGTAACGAGCGCCACCACCATCACCGCAACGACCCCGGCGCATGCCGCAGGCGCAGTCGACGTCACCGTCACGACGCCCGGCGGCAGCAGCACCGGCGCCGGCCTTTTCAGCTACATCGTCGCGGCGACCACCACCACCCTCACCTCGTCGCACAATCCCAGCGAAGCTGGTCAGCCGGTGAGCTTCACCGCGACGGTGACGGCGAACGGCTCCGTCCCGACCGGCACCGTTACCTTTACTGACGGCGGCGTGGTGATTGGTTCGGTTGGGCTGTCCGGCGGCGCCGCGACGCTCACCACGAGCAGCCTGACGATTGGATCCCACACCATCGTCGCGGCATTCGCCGCCAACGCCAGCTTCTCCGCCAGCACCTCGCCGCCGCTGCTGCAAGCGGTCAACACGCCGCAGGACAGCCTGAAGCTGCGCGCCATGCAGATCATGGCCAGCAAGACCATCGCCCAGACCTCCGGCGCAGCGATTTCGGGCGCGATCGATACGGCGATTTCCGAGGGCTTCAACGACGGGGGCGAGCTGATCACGCCATCAGGCTCAGGCCTGCGCTTCAACTTCACTGACGATCTCTCCCAAAGCAGAGCCGGCACTCCGGACAGCACGGTCGAAAGCCGCTGGCCGGCGTTCGCCTCGCACGGCAGCGGCGGGCCGGGCCATCAGGCAACCGGGTTCGGCATTGGCGACCCGCGATCGTCCGGGCGCGCTCAGGCCCGCTTCGACGACACGTTCGCGGCGATCGACCGCAAGCCCGACATCGCCAAAGCGCCGGCAAAGGCGCCGGCCGTGCCGAAGGACTGGCTGATGTGGGCCGAGGTCAAGGGAGCCAGCATCGGCCAATGGAATTCAACCAGCACGGCATCGGTGCTGTCGGGCAATCAGGTGAATGCGTTGATCGGACTGACGCGAAGGCCGTCCCCGGACCTGCTGATCGGTGTTGTGGGCGGTTATGAGACGTTCGATTACAAGTCGGGCACGCTCAACGGCCGGCTCAAGGGCGACGGCTGGACGATCGGCTCCTACGCGGCCTGGCGATCCGCCGCCGGACTACGCTTCGATATCGCTGGCGCCTATTCGGGGATCGGTTACGACGGCTCGGCCGGCACCGCTTTCGGCAGCTTCGATGGACGGCGCTGGCTGGTGTCCGGCGGCGTCACTGGCTCCACCGAGGCGTTCGGTTTCGCGATCGAGCCTTCCGCCAAGGTGTACGCGCTATGGGAGAGCCAGAATGCCTATGTCGACTCCCTTGGCACAGCGCAGGCGCAGCGCGAATTCTTCACTGGCCGGGCCTCGGCCGGGCTCAAGGCAAGCTATCCCTGGCTCTACAGCGCGACGGTGACGCTCGCGCCCTACACCGGCGTCTTTGCCGACTACTACTTCCTCGGCGACAACGCGGAGACGATCACGCTCGCTGGCGGGACGCCGCTGGCGTCGGTGCCTCTGATGGACGGCTGGTCCGCCCGGGTGACCGGGGGCATCGCAGCGCGGTTCGGCAATGGCGCGGCAGTCGCGGTCGGTGGAGAACTCGGCGGGCTGGGCGGCACAGTGCAGATCTGGACGCTCCGCGGCCGGGCGTCGGTGCCATTCTAAAGCGAGCGTTCAGCGCAGGCTCGGACCGACCGCGAACAAGCTAGCCGGTGCCGGCCTGTTTGGTCGCTTCATTGGTGGACGCAGCGATCAGCGCCGAGACCATCAGCAGCAGGCCTGCGAGCAGGAAAGGCGCCCCGGGAAGAGCCAGCGGCGCGTTGCCTCCAATGAAATACGCGAAGATCAGCGTGAACAGGAACGGCCCGATCAGTTCGGCGATGCTCTTGAGGCTGGTGATGGCGCCCTGCAACTGGCCCTGCTGGTCCGGCGACACCAGCCGCGTCATCATGCCGGAGGTCGCCGGCCCTGCGATGCCCCACAGCGTCATCACCGGGATGCCGATCCAGAACAGCGCTCCGGTCGGCGCCAGCGCGTAGATCAGAAAGCCTAGCGCGCCGCCGCCATAGCCGATGATCTGGGCCCTTCGTTCGCCGAGTCGCTTCACGGCAGGCCCCACCAAGCCGCCCTGCACGATCGCGGTGCAGACCCCGACGAAAGCGAGCGCGAGCCCGACCGTGGTCTGGTCCCAGCCGTAACGGTAGGTGCTGTACAACACGAAGATCGCCGGCAGCGCGACATGCGCCACCTCGGCGCAGAACTCGACCAGAGCCATCGCCGCCAGCCGGGCATTCGAGCCCAGCAGCCGCACAGCGCCGACCGGATTGGCGGACCTCCAGCGAAACGGCGAGCGCCGCTCCGGCGGCAGCGATTCCGGCAGCACGAACAGACCGTACAGCGCGTTGCACAGGCTGAGCCCAGCCGCCACCCAGAACGGCAGTCGCGGATCGATACCACCTAGCAAACCGCCGATCGCCGGGCCGAAGATGAAGCCGAGACCGAACGCGGCGCCGACCTTGCCGAACACGGCCGCGCGCTTCTCCGCCGGCGTGACGTCGGCGATATAGGCGAACGAGGTCGAAATACTCGCCGACGTGATGCCGGAGATCACCCGGCCGATGAACAGCCAGCTCAGCGTCGGCGCCAGCGCCATCAGGATGTAGTCGAGACCGAGACCGAGATTGGACAGCAGAATCACCGGGCGGCGGCCGAAACGATCGGACAGCCCGCCCAGCACCGGCGACGCGACGAACTGCATCAGCGCCCACGCCGTGCCGAACACGCCGTAGATTCGCGCCGCATCTGCGGTGTTGTTGTCGGAAAAACTCTCGATCAGCTTCGGCAGGATCGGCAGGATCATGCCGACGCTCAGCATATCGAGCAGGATGGTGACGAAGATGAAGCCGACCGCGGCGGGGCGCGCGCCCGGGAGCGGCGCGATCGTCCCGGGAGGTTGCTCCTCGTCGGTCATGACTTTCTCTTGCGCTTGTGTGCGAAGGGATTGGCCTTCTCGCGCAACATGATCCGGACCGGGGTGCCCGGCAACTCGAACACGCCACGCAGGCTGTTGACCAGATAGCGCAGATACGACTGCGGCACGGCGTCAGCCCGCGAGCAGAACACCACGAAGCTGGGCGGCCTCGCCTTGGTCTGGGTCACGTAGTTCAGCTTCAACCGGCGGCCGGCGACCGCCGGCGGCGGGTTCTGCGCAACCGCCTGCTCGAACCAGCGGTTGAGCGCGGCGGTCGGCACGCGCGTATTCCACACCGCATAGGCGTCCTGGATCGCCTCCATCATCCGGTCGACGCCCTCGCCGAGCATGCCGGAGGTCGCGACGATCGGAACGCCCTTGATCTGCGGCAGCCAGTGATCGGCGTCGGTGCGAAGCTGGGCGATCTGCCCACCCTGCCGCTCGACGAGATCCCATTTGTTGACCGCGATCACCAGCGCCCGCCCTTCGCGCTCGATCAGATCGGCGATGCGCAGATCCTGCTCCTCGAAGCGGTTCTGCGAATCCATCATCAGCACGACCACTTCGGCGAAGCGCACCGCGCGCAACGCGTCGGCGACCGACAGCTTCTCGAGCTTCTCCTCGATCCGCGACCGACGCCGCAGCCCCGCGGTATCGAAAATCCGGAAGTCGCGCCCCTTCCAATTCACCTCGACGGCAATCGAGTCGCGCGTGGTGCCGGCCTCGGGGCTGGTCAGCAGCCGATCCTCACCGAGCAGGCGATTGATGAAGGTCGACTTGCCGGCATTCGGCCGGCCGACGATCGCAACGCGGATCGGACGCTTGGAGAAATCCTCCTCGGTGAGGCCGTCGATCTCCTCGTCATCCTCGAGTTCGACGTCCGGTTCCGGCATCAACGCGCGCAGCGCATCGTACAGTTCGCTCAGTCCCTCGCCATGTTCGGCGGAAATCTGCACCGGATCGCCAAGGCCGAGCGCATAGGATTCCATCGCGCCGATCTCGCCGGCTTTGCCCTCGCTTTTGTTGGCCACAAGGACGACCGGCTTATTGGCGCGGCGGGCGAAATCGGCGAAGGCGCGATCGTTCGGGGTCAGCCCGGCGCGGGCGTCGAAGACGAACATCAGCGCGTCCGCGAGTTCGATCGCGGTTTCGGTCTGCTGCTGCATCCGCGCCGTCAACGAGCCCTTGGCGCCCTCGTCGAGCCCCGCAGTATCGATGATGGTGAATTCCAGATCGCCGAGGCGCCCCTCGCCTTCGCGGCGATCGCGGGTGACGCCAGGCGTGTCATCGACCAGCGCGAGCTTTTGCCCGACCAGGCGATTGAACAGCGTCGATTTGCCGACATTGGGTCGACCGATAATAGCGAATGTGAACGACATTGGTGATCCGTGCGCCGAGAAGCGGTGGCCTGTCAATGTCGCGGGATGCCGGAGGCGCCTCCGGCCGCCCGTATCAGCGCTGGAAAGTGCCGCTCGGCATCGGCGCCGGGAACGCCGATGGCGCTGCGGACTGCTCAGGCTGGGCCGATTGCGCCGGCTGATCGGCCGGCGGGGTGGTCACGCGGCGGCGGGATTGCTTCGCCGGCTTCGGCGCCGGCGGCGCAGCGGCGGTGCTGCCCTCCTCTTCCGGCGCAGGCTCTGCGTCTGGATTCGGATTGGACGCCGGCGCAGGCGCCGAACGAACCGCGGCCGCGTTGTTCCGGGACCTCGATCGCTTCGGCGTCGCTTCGGCGGGCGGCGGCTCGACGGCGACGGCCTGCTGGCGTTGCTGCTCTTCGACCGATCCCCGGTAGAGGCTCTTTGGCACGCCCTGCTCGAGGCCAGGCACGCCTTCCGGGAACACCGGCTTGCGTTCTCCCGGCAGCTTCTTCTTGTTGTCGAGGAAGTCGAACATATCGGTTGGGTCGAAGCCGCCCATGCTGCCGCAGCCGGTCAGTCCACCCGACAAGACGACCAATACGGCGAGGGAAATCAGGCGTTGCGAACGGCGCATGGACGATATCTCACATGGACTCTAAGCGGGCGTTGGTGCCGGTCGACGTCGAACTCAGCTTTTGGCAGCCGGCGGCAGCAGCGCCTGCAAGACCTCGGCACGATTGCGCAGGCTCGCCGGCGTCTCGGCGTCGGTATTGATCATTTCGATCCACTGTCGCGTGGCCGCGACATTGTTGGCGCGCCAGGCCGACAGCGCCAACATCTCGCGCGCGGTGTGGCGATAGGCGCCATTCGCACCGGAAATAGGTTCGAGCCGCTGCTGAAGATCGGTGTAGCCGGCGCTGTCCATCAGCAACTGCGCGGCGCGGATGCTCGCAAGATCGCGGTCCTGGGCCGGAACGCTGCGATCAGCGGCAATGGCGTCGTAGAGCTTGACCGCTTCCTTTGAATCGCGCTGCGCGACCTCCGCCGCGGCGCGGAGCCGCGCCAGCGTGCGATAGCCGGTCGATGTCGTCGCAGCGATCTTGTTGAACGCGGCTTCGGCCTCGGCATGTTTGTTCTGCTCGGCCAGATCGGCAGCGGCTGTGAATGCCGCGCCGGCTTCGGCCGCCTTCTTGGCCTCGTAGTACTCGTAACCGCGCCAGGCGCCGACCCCCGCGATGATCAGAATCGCCCCGGCGACGATGAAGATCGAATACTTCTCCCACAGCCGCTTGAGCTGCTCGCGACGAACTTCTTCATCGACTTCATTAAATAATTCAGACACTTAAAGATTTTCCTGTCCCGGATGAACCGCGCTGAGTCAAACTCGCCGCGCGTCCGTCCCCCGACGTTGCGGCGGCGATACCCTAGCGATATGGCGGCGACAAGGCAAAGCCAGCCGGATCAAGGGGATGCCCCGATATGATGAGCCGGCTTTGCCCAGTCTCAGCTCTTCGTCTTCATGCCGTAGACGTGTTCCGGCCCCGGGAAGGCGCGTGACCGGACCTCTTCGGCGAAGCCCTTGATCGCCGCCTCGATGCCCGGCCCGAGTTCGCCATAGCGCTTGACGAATTTCGGTGCGCGCGGCGACAGACCGAGCATGTCTTCGAGCACGAGCACCTGACCGTCGCAGGCGGCGCTGGCGCCGATGCCGATGGTCGGGATCGCGATCGTCTCGGTGATCTTGCGCCCGAGCGGCTCGGCCACCGCCTCGACCACGACGGAAAACGCGCCGGCGTCGGAGACGGCGCGGGCGTCGGCCTCGATCGGCTCCCAGCTCCCCTCCTCGCGGCCCTGCGCGCGGAACGAACCCAGCGTGTTGATCGATTGCGGGGTCAGCCCGATATGGCCCATCACCGGAATGCCGCGCTCGGTGAGGAAGGCGATCGTCTCCGCCATCCGCACGCCGCCTTCGAGTTTCACGGCCCCGCACTGGGTCTCCTTGAGGATGCGGGCGGCGGAGTGGAACGCCTGCTCCTTCGACGCCTCGTAGGAGCCGAACGGCATGTCGACCACCACCAGCGCATGCTGCGAGCCGCGCATCACCGCGTGGCCCTGCAGGATCATCATCTCCAGCGTGACCGGCACGGTGGTCTCGAAGCCGTGCATGACGTTACCGAGCGAGTCTCCGACCAGGATGACGTCGCAATAGCGGTCGACCAGCGACGCGGTGTGAGCGTGATACGAGGTCAGCATCACGATCGGGTCCCCGCCCTTGCGTGCGCGGATATCCGGGGCGGTTTTCCGTTTGATGGCCGATTGAACAGACATACTTCAGGCTCCGAACACAGGGACGCCGACGACGAGCGGATGGAAAGCGAAGGCGAGCGCCAGATAAAGGACGATGCCGACCACGACCGCGATGGCGTCGTTCTTCGGACCGCCGACCGGGATCGGCGGGCCGCCCGGATCGGCGCGATGCTTCAGCGAGATCCGATCATAGACTGCCCAGGCCAGCAACGAGCCGAACAGGATGATCGAGCCGAGATCACCGTTGGCGATCAGATGCGCGACGGCCCACAGCTTCACTGCGGTGATCATCGGGTGCTTCACCGCACGATAGATCCGGCCGCGTGAATAGGCGGCAGCCAGCAGGATCGCCACCGGCAACATCAGCAGCGCCGCGAGGTGCGTGGTCCATTTCGGGGGATGCCAAAGGTCGATCAATCCGTCGGCGCGATAGGCGCCGAAGCCATAGGCGATCAGGACGATACCCGCGATCGCCAGAACAGCGTAACCGATCTTGTAGACGGCTTCACCGCCGATCCCGATCAGCCGGGCCCGCAGGTCGCGCCGCGTCGTCACGACATGGGTGCCGATGAACAGCACCAAGCCGAAGATCATCATCGCAAGTCCCATCGCGCAACTCCTGTCCCGCCGGGTACGCGGCGGTTTCCGCGCCGGTCAAATCTCACTATGGTCCGCGCTGCCGCGCAACCTGCCGAGTTCAGCGGGCCGCGGGCGAATTCCGGGTATCATTCTTTACGGGACGGATGCAAATGCTGGAAACTGAGACCCGACGATCGCTGCTGAAAACGGTCGCACGGCTCGGGCTGACTGTCGTGCTTGGGGCGAACACCGCCATTGCGGTCGCCGCCGACGCACCGTGGCCGCCGAAGCTGGTGCGGATCGTCGTGCCGTTCGCTGCAGGATCGACGCCCGACATTGTTGGACGCGTGCTTGCCGACAGCCTGCAGGCCCGGCATCCCGGCATCGGCTTTGTGGTCGAGAACAAGCCGGGCGCGTCCGGCAATATCGGCACCGATACCGTGGCAAAGGCTAAGCCCGACGGCGCAACGCTCGGCATCTCGATCGCAGGCCCCCTGGTGATCAACCGGATGCTGTTCGCGAAACTGCCATACGACCCGGAGCGCGACATCGCGCCGGTCACGATGCTGACGCGGATGCCGAGTGTGTTGGCGGTGCCGGCCGGTCTCGGCATCGGCAGCGTGGCCGACTTCGTCGCGCGGTTGAAGGACGGCAACAGCAGCCTCGCTTATGCGTCGATCGGCGCCGGTTCGCTGTCGCAATTGTGCATGGAGGCGATCGCGCAGCGGGCGGGCGCCAGGATGGTGCACATCCCGTACGCCGGATCTCCCAACGCGGTGACGGCGCTGATCCGCGGCGACGTTCAGGCAGCCTGCCTGCCGGCGATTTCGGTCGCTCCCCAACTGGCGTCGGGCGCGATCAAACTCCTGGCGGTCACGACTCCCGAGCGCTCCCCGTTCCTGCCAGAGGTGCCGACGTTGAAGGAGAGCGGAATCGACGTCCAGTCGGATGCCTGGAACGCCCTGGTCGCGCCGGGCGGTACGCCACCGGCCCTGGTCGATACGATCAACGCCGAGGTGCGCCAGTCGCTGTCCGAACCGGCGGTGATTGCAAAGCTGAGGACCCAGATGATCGCGCCGGCGCCTCCTCGCCCGACGAGCTACGCAAGACTCTGGCGGACGAGAAGCTGTTGTGGGCCGATGTCATCCGCGCGGCCGGCATCCGGATCGAATGAAGCACGGCGCACGCCCACGAAGCGCGGCGGCCGTTACGCCGCCGCCGCAACACGTTTTTCTGCCGGTTATTTGTAGTAGCCGACCGCGCAGGTCTGATCGCCGACCTTGGTGACGAAGCTCACCTTCTGAACCGGATCGGTCTGGCCGGGGCGCGGCCACATGTAGCTGACTTCCTTGACCTCGCCTTCCTTGGCGGTGGCATAGATCTCTTCGCCCAGCGCCTTGCCGGTCTTGTCCTTGAGATCCTTGAGGCTCTTGCCGTTCAGCGTCGGATGCGCAGTGAACGCACCGTCGGGTCCGCCGCAGAACGGATACAGATCTCGGTCCTTGAAACCGCCCTCGCCCTTGGCGAACTGCGCAAGCGCAGCGGCCTTATCGGCCTTCACGGCGGCAGCAGCCTTGGTAAGCATCGCCTTGGCTTCGTCGGCCGTGCCGAATTCGCCGGCGAAGGCGGCGGAAGCTACCAGCACACCAGCGCTGGCGACGACACAGAACAATGATTTCAGTTTCACGGCATCCCTCCTCTGAAGCTCCCTTGGTGGAGCGTTCGGGAAGGATAGCCTTCGCGGAAGGCTGCGGTCAGCGCGACTAAGGAATAACCATAAGTCGATACCGAGCGAAGCCGACGTATTTGCTGCGCTGCGGGAGTTAGTGCGAGGTGATCCACGCCCGCGCTTCGCGTTGCGCTGCGGCAATCTCGTCGGCCGACATCTGCGCGGCAACTTCGCGGCGCAGTTCGATCGCATCGGTCCGGCCCTTGAGCGCAGCGAGGTTGAACCATTTGTGCGCCGCGATCAGATCGACCGGCGCGCCGCGCCCCGATGCAAACAGCAGGCCGAGGTCGAACAACACATCCGGGCTCTCGCCGGCTTCGATCGGCAGCGCAGTCTCGGTGTTCAGATGTCCCTGAAGCATCTTTCTCTCCATCTCTGCCGGCCCGAACCGAGCCCGGCTCCTGTCCTCTGATCCGTCCCCACCGCCGTAGCCCGGCGCGTTGTAGGGTGATCATGACCGGTCAAATTTGAAGAGCAGTTTAAGCGTCGCGATGAACGGATTCTGAACGCGGCATCGCCAGTCGGCGCCTGCGATCGAAGAAACCGCTGCGGCACAGCGATTTCCTGCGGTCGCTTACGGCCGGTTTACCCTCGGATTTGGCGAACCGATAACCATCGCCGAAATCGCCGGGTTACGATCGACGCTGTCCGGCCGAGCCGGATTGGAAGGTCAGTGCTGAACAGGAGGGATATTGCGGCGGGGGAAACGTCCACGGGCCATGAGGCCAAACTGATCAGGAACCGAACTGATCAGGAGCCGAGCGCTATCGGGCTCGAAAACAACGAGGGCGTCGGCGAACACGTCAGGACCAAATCTCACACGCGATGACCGCCGTGAAACTGCGGACCCAGCATCCGCACCGTACGAAGAAAAACCGTTTCTTCTACTGGACAGTTTCCAACCCGGGATAACCCTGTCGAAAAACCAGCCGTTTGACCTGATGTCTCGCCGACACCCTCTTCGTCGACCAGGGCCGTCGCCGGGGGGCCACTTGAAGAAGCGCGCCGCGCCGATGGTCCTTGTGACGCTGCCGGCATTGACCTGCCGGCCCTCGCCTGGGCGAGCTTACTTCTTCTTGGCGACCTTCTTCGTCTTCTTCGCAGTCTTCTTGACGGCGCTCTTGGCCTTCTTGGCCACCTTCGTCGTCTTCTTTACTGCCTTCTTCGCTTTCTTGGCCATGTTGCCCTCCGATAAGTGAGATGGCTCGATTGCTGCTGCGTGCACTCGGGAATCGAGATGCACTACTTCCCGAATACACCAACACATCGAAAAAAACAGCGTCCCGCTTAAGGAAGTGTTGATGGCTAATACGCCGCGTGGCTGCGGCGTCTTTGAAGTCGGCGTGTCGCGCAACTCACCGCGCGATCGAGTTTAGGCGCAAAAAACCTACGTCGACGTTTGTCAAGATCACAGGAAACACCTGCGCTGCAGCGATTTCTTAAACTCACTAATCGAACTAACTACTTACTTTGTTCGCGCGCACGGCGCGCCGAGTCGGAGCGCGAGAGCAGAGCGTGGACTCTGAGTCGCGATTTTTGGCAATGAAAATATTTTCGTGCACACCCCCGCATTGGCGCACCAAGGGAGCGCCGGAGCGCCGGTTTCGGCGCGAATCGAAACGAATGATTCGAGAGCGTTTGTGCGCGCGACGCCGCGCCTTCGCGTGCCGGTGCGACCGCGAAGACGCGGCGCGAGCCGGCTCAGAGCCCGAGTTTGCGCTTCAAGAGATCGTTGACCGCCTGCGGGTTCGCCTTGCCGCCCGACGATTTCATCACCTGCCCGACGAACCATCCGAGCATCGCCGGCTTGGCGATCGCCTGCGCGACCTTGTCAGGATTGCTTGCAACGATATCGTCGACCACTTTCTCGATCGCGGTGAGATCGGTGACCTGCTTCATGCCGCGCGCTTCGACCAGCTCGCGCGGATCGCCGCCCTCACGCCAAACGATTTCGAAAAGTTCCTTGGCAATCTTGCCGGAGATGGTGCCCTCGCCGATCAGATCGACGATCGCCGCGAGTTGCGCGGCCGACACTGGGGACGTCTCGATGTTCTGGCCGTCCTTGTTGAGGCGGCCGAACAATTCATTGATGACCCAGTTGGCCGCGAGCTTGCCGTCGCGCGCAGCGTCCGACAGCTTGGCCAGCACGGCCTCGTAGAAATCGGCGCTCTCGCGCTCGCTCACCAGCACGCCAGCGTCGTCGGACGAAAGTCCGAAAGTCCCAATGAATCGGGACTTCTTCTGGTCCGGCAGTTCCGGCAACCCGGTCTTCAGCTCGTCGACATAGGCCTGCGAAAACTCCAGCGGCAAAAGATCGGGATCGGGGAAGTAGCGATAGTCGTGTGCCTCTTCCTTGGAGCGCATCGACCGCGTCTCGGCCTTGTCGGGATCGTAGAGGCGGGTCTCCTGGTCGATCGAACCGCCATCTTCGAGGATGCCGATCTGGCGGCGCGCTTCGTATTCGATCGCCTGTCCGATGAAGCGGATCGAATTGACGTTCTTGATCTCGCAGCGCGTGCCGTACGGCTCGCCCGGCTTCCGCACCGAAACGTTGACGTCGGCGCGAAGGCTGCCCTTCTCCATGTCGCCGTCGCAGGTTCCGAGATAGCGCAGGATGGTGCGGAGCTTGGAGACGTAGGCCTTGGCCTGTTCGGATGAACGCAGGTCCGGCTTGGAGACGATCTCCATCAGCGCGACGCCGGAGCGGTTGAGGTCGACAAATGTCATGGTCGGGTGCTGGTCGTGCAGCAACTTGCCAGCGTCCTGCTCGAGATGCAGCCGCTCGATGCCGACGGTGATGCTGTCGCCGTTCGGCAGGTCGACCACGACAATTCCCTCGCCGACGATTGGCGATTTGTTCTGGCTGATCTGGTAGCCCTGCGGCAGGTCCGGATAGAAATAGTTCTTGCGGTCGAACACCGAGCGCAGATTGATCTGCGCGTTCAGTCCCAGCCCTGACCGGATCGCCTGCTTGACGCATTCTTCGTTGATCACCGGCAGCATTCCCGGCATTGCAGCGTCGACTAGCGAGACATGGCTGTTGGGATCGCCGCCGAAAGCGGTCGCAGCACCCGAGAACAGCTTGGCGTTGGACGAGACCTGGGCGTGGATCTCCAGCCCGATCACGACTTCCCAATCGCCGGTGGCGCCCTTGATGAGCTGGGACGGTTTGACGGGTGCGTTCATGGCGAAGCTCTCTGGCGAATTTAGCAGTCAGGGCCTGCATAGGCCGATGTGTGTCATTTTCCAACAGCCCAACGCGAAAACCGGGCTGACGCTAGGACCGCCGGCCTGCAAGCTGCACCCTTCCCGAGATCAATTCGTCGCGGGAGGCGGCGGCGCTTCGAAGCCGAGCGCAAACAGCGTGCCCTGGCCGCGAATGCTCTCCGCTCGAAACGTGACGTTGTGGGCGTTCTCTTTCAGAGTCTGCAGGATCAGCGCGCCGAGCTTGCGCGGCGACGGCCACTCCTGACCTTCCGGCAGACCGCCCCCGTCGTCCGACACGATCACCGAGACGCGGCCGCCTTCGACGGTACAGATTACCTTGATGCGGCCGCCGCTGCGCCCGATGAAGGCGTATTTCAGCGCATTGGTCAGCATTTCGTTGACCAGAAGCCCGGCCGGCATCGCGATATTGACCGACAGCGGGCAATAGCCGACGCTGAGCTCGTAGGTGATCCCTTCGCTGCCATTGGCCTGCATCACCGCCTCGGTGATGTCGGCGAGATATTGACCGAGATCGATATCACTGCCGGCGGCATTCTCTGCCGACAATATTCGATACAGCACGGTCAGCGCATCGATCCGGCTCGCCAGCCGCGCCAGCGCGACGTTCTCGCCTTCAGCCGCCGACCGGGCTTCGAGGCGCACAAGCGCCGTCACCAGTTGCAGATTATTCTTCACCCGGTGCTGCAGCTCGCGCATCAGGGTGTCGCGTTCGCGGATCTGGGTTTCGAACTGCTCGATCTGCGCGCGCTCGCGCCCGCCGACATCGACCAGTGCCGCGATCCGGAAGCTCTCGATTCCGTCATCGCTCTCGATCACCGCGGCGTAGGCCTGCACGATCAGCAATCGGGCGGACGAAGCGGCAGGCCGAAATACGCCGATGAAATCCTCGCCGTCGCGGATCGCCGCGCCGAGCGTCTGGGCTGGATCATCCTCGTTCACCAGCGCATCGAGACAAGCCCAGCCCTGCCCCTGGACATCGGCCGGGGGCAGCGACACCAAACCTTCGAACGCCTTGTTGATATAGACGACCCGCTGATGATCACCGCTGCCGCGCGACACCGCCACGGCCACGGGAACATTGTCGAGCAGATGCTTGTAGCGGTCATTCTCGATCGCCACCGCAATCTTCGAAGACCCCAAGATCCGATCGACGCTCGGCGGAGACGGCGCCCCTTCGTCAGAACTCATTCAAAAATCCTGCCACCAATCCTGAGGAGCATGTCGAAACGTTCCCGGAAACGCAACGCAAAACCAAATCTCGGAAACCGCTGAGCTAGGCCCACCACTTTTTGGGCGTGAACCGCCCCGCCGCCTGCTCGATCACATCACCGAGCGAGAACAGGGTTTCCTCGTCGAACGGCCGCCCGATCAGTTGCAGCCCGAGCGGCAAGCCCTGCCCATCGGCGCCGGCCGGAACCGCGATGCCCGGAAGGCCCGCCATGTTCACCGTCACGGTGAAAATGTCGTTCAGATACATCTCGACCGGATCCGCTCCGCCCTTCTCGCCGATGCCGAACGCAGCCGACGGCGTCGCCGGGGTCAGGATCGCCGACACGCCCTGATCGAAGCATTGCTCGAAATCGCGCTTGATCAAGGTGCGGACCTTCTGCGCGCGCAGATAATACGCGTCGTAATAGCCGGCCGACAGCACGTAGGTTCCGATCATGATGCGGCGTTTGACTTCGGCGCCGAAGCCTGCGGCGCGGGTGTTCTCATACATCTCGACGATGTTGCGGCCATTGACGCGCGCGCCATAGCGCACGCCGTCATAGCGCGCGAGGTTCGAGGACGCTTCGGCGGGCGCCACGATGTAATAGGCCGGCAGTGCGTATTTGGTGTGCGGCAGCGATACCTCGACCAGCTCGGCGCCGGAAGCCTTCAGCCACTCGGCGCCCTGCGTCCACAGTCGTTCAATCTCGGGCGGCATGCCTTCGAGCCGATACTCCTTCGGAATGCCGATCTTCATACCCTTCACCGAGGCCCCGATCGCGGCCTCGTAGTTCGGCACCGGTCGATCGACCGAGGTGGTGTCCTTCGGATCGTGGCCGGCCATCGAGCGGAGCAGGATCGCCGAGTCCCGCACCGTGCGGGCGATCGGGCCGGCCTGATCGAGCGAGGATGCGAACGCGACGATGCCCCAGCGCGAGCAGCGGCCATAGGTCGGCTTGATGCCCACGGTGCCGGTGAACGCCGCCGGTTGCCGGATCGACCCGCCGGTGTCGGTCGCGGTGGCGCCGAGGCAGAGCCCTGCTGCGACCGCAGCGGCGGAACCGCCCGACGAACCGCCGGGCACCAGCTTCGTCTCCGAGCCCGCGCGGCGCCACGGATTGACCACCGGCCCGAAGCACGACGTCTCGTTCGACGAGCCCATCGCGAACTCGTCGTTGTTCAGCTTGCCGACCATCACCGCACCATCGCGCCATAGCTGAGTGGTGACGGTGGACTCGTAGGGCGGATGGAAATCACCGAGAATTTTCGAACAGGCGGTGGTGCGCGTGTCTTTGGTCGCGAACAGGTCCTTGATGCCGAGCGGGATGCCGGCGAGCGGTCCGCCGTCTCCCGTCGCGATCTGCGCATCGGCCGCCTGCGCCATCTTCCGCGCCTGCTCCGGGGTCTCCAGCACAAAGGCGTTGAGCCCACGCGCGGCCTCGATCGCAGCGAGATGCGCCTCGGTCAGTTCGAGAGCGGTGAAGGACTTGCGCGCGAGGCCGTCGCGGGCCTCGGCAAGCGTCAGCGATGTCAGGTCAGTCATGTGTTCAGGCACGCCTGGGTGTTTGGCCGAACCGGGCAGAATCCCGCAGTTCGCCGGGTCGAGCGCCTCGACCTGCCGCGCTGGCTAGCACAGCGCCCCCCGGAATTGAAGCGTCGGCGACTGGAGCAGGCCCAAGTCTCTATTTATTGACCGGGCTGCAGAAGAACGGCGATAGCGTCTTGTCGTTCTCGGGCGCGTCGCGGCGAGCCCTGTCGGCGGCTTGAAGGCCATCGAGCACCGCATCGATCGCCTTGGTCGGATCGACGACCTCGCCCTGGCGCTCCATCGCGTCGAGGTAGTTCATGTAGGCGGCGTAAGCCTTCTCGTCGTCGCACAGCAGGCACATCGGCTTACGTCCTATAGCGTTTCCGAGCGAAAAGTGGGAACGGCTCGGGTGAGAAAACGCGTCAAAGCAAAAAAGGTCTACTCGACCACCTTCGGCACCAGGAAAAAGTGATCTTCAGTGGCCGGCGCGTTCGCGACAACATGGTCGGCGATCTCACCGTCATTGACCCCATCGGCGCGCTTCTTCATCTGCATCGGGGTCACCGAGGTCATCGGCTCGACGCCGTCGACATCGACTTCCGCGAGCTGCTCCACGAACGCCAGCATCGCGTTCAACTCGCCCTGCAGATGCGGGACCTCGTCGTCGGTCACCGCGATCCGCGCCAGATGCGCGATGCGGCGGACGGTGGCGGCATCAACCGACATTATATAGTGCCTTTCCCGGGAGTGGCGATCCGCGCCGTATAGCAGAGCGAGGTTTTGCGTCGCAACCTCTCAACCGGGGACCTGGTCTCAGCGAGCGAGCTGGCTCAGCCGGGCCAGCGCCGCCCCGGCCAGCGCCCGCGTCATATCAGCAGCCGACATGTCGCGGCCGAGCCCGACCGCCTGCCCGGCCCACAGCATGGTGAAATCGACCCGGCCCTGCGCCTCGGCGGCAGCCTTCAGCGGCGCCAGAGCGGTCGCAGCATACGGAAACGGCGGCGCTTCCGGCGCGATCGGCCCGACCTCGCGCATGACGCGGTTGACCACGCCGCGCGCCGGTCGACCAGTCATCACATTGGTGATCACGGTGGAATCGTCTCCGGCGCGCGCCAGAGCGACGCGCCCCGGTGCGCTGACCTTGGATTCCGGACAACGCAGATAGGCAGTCCCGATCTGCACGCCGGCCGCACCCAGCGCGAAGGCCGCCGCAATGCCGCGTCCGTCCGCGATGCCGCCGGCCGCAATCACAGGCACCCGCACCGCGTCCACCACCTGCGGAAGCAGCGCGAACAGACCGGGCTGTTCGGCGATCCTGTCGGTCAGGAACATGCCGCGATGGCCGCCGGCCTCGGCGCCCTGCGCGATCACCGCATCGACGCCGCGCTCCTCGAGCCAGATTGCTTCGCGCACGATCGTGGCCGACGCGATCACGATGCAGCCAGCCGCCTTGACCCGCGCCAGCAAAGCCGGCGCCGGCAGTCCGAAATGGAAGCTCACAACCTCCGGCTTCAACTCTTCGACGAGTTCGCACATCGCTTCGTCGAATGGTGCGCGGTTGGCGAACGCGAGCGGCTTGTCGGGGTCGACGTGATATTCCTTGTAGTACTCGCCCAACCGTTGCTTCCATCCAGCCTCACGCTGCGGATCGGCATCGACCGCGTGGTGGCAGAAGAAATTCAGATTGATCGGCGTCGATACCGCCTGCCGGACGATGCCGACCTGCGCGCGGGCTTTCTCCGGCGACAGCGAGGCGCAGGCGAGCGACGGCAGCGCACCGGCGCGGGCCGCGCCGATCATGATGTCGGCGTCCTGCACGCCCACCATCGGCGCCTGCACGATCGGAATGCCAATTTTGAAGAGGTCGAGCAGTCTGCGGTCTGGCCACATGGCAAAACTCACGCGATGGGATTGATCACGGGCGACGCGGCCGGCATCGTTGCCAGCCGGGAGCGGTCTAGCACACCGCACCGCAGCGGGGCTACCAGCTCACTGCATCGATGCCGCTCTCTCATCGCATAGCGCGCGCACCCCGGAGATCATGGCGACATTTCCGTGCCCGCGCCCGCAGCGCAACACGCTTCCGCTTGCCGAGATTTGTCGATGCGATCACCGATCGCGCCGCAGCGCTGCATCCACCAAGTATATGGTCGCGGTCACAATGTTGCGTTAGCATCAGCGGGCGTGACCAACAAAAACCATCACGCGATGATCAAGGGAGGATGAACTGATGCTCAAGGCATTGACGCTCGGCTGTTCGATTACGGTCGTCACCGCGCTCGCGCCCGCCATGGCCCAGGACTGGACCAAATCAAAATGGGGGCCGGACGACGAGATCGGCGCGGCCAACTATCTGACGCCCGAGCTGGCGCTGAAGGCCGCGCAACTGGTGAAAACCGGCAAGGTCTACGCGCTCGGCATCCCGGTCGATACCAAGACCCCCGCTTATCCGCCGCGCGGCTTCAAGATCACCGTTGTGCAGCCCGGCCAGGCCGGCAGCCCCGGCATGGGCCCGAGCAAGACCACCTACAATGACGACATCATCGAAGGCTGGGTCGGCGTCGGCAGCCAGATCGACGGCCTCGGCCATATCGGCGTCGAGCACGTCTACTACAACGGCAACAAGATCGCCGATTTCGGCGACCCGACCGGCCTGAAGAAGCTCGGCATCGACAAATTGCCGCCGATGGTGACGCGCGGCGTGCTGCTCGACATGGCTGCGCATTTCGGCACCGACATTGTGAAGGAAGGCACCGCCTTCAACGTCAAGGAAATCGAGGAAGTCGCCAAGAAACAAGGCGTCGAAATCCGTCAGGGCGACGTCGTGCTGTTTCACACCGGCTGGCTCGGCCTGATCGGCAAGGACGACAAGCGCTACAACAGCGGCGAGCCGGGGGTCGGCGTCGAGGGCGCGAAGTATCTCACCTCGAAGGGCGTGGTCGCGGTCGGCGCCGACACTTGGGGCGTCGAGGTGATCCCGTTCGAAAGCAAGAACATCTTCGAGGTGCACCAGATCCTGCTGCCGATGAACGGCACCTACATCCTCGAAAACATGAACACCGCCGACCTCGCGAAAGACAAGGTCTATGAGTTCATGTTCGTGCTCGGTCAGCCGCGATTCAAGGGCGCGGTCCAGAGCATGATCAACCCGGTAGCGATCCGCTGATCCGCACGCCGCACAATTCCCAATGATCGGACGGACTGCTATTGCCCGCCAGCGGTCGATGGCGGTCCGCCGATGATGGCGCGCAGAAAGGCAAGGAAGATCTGGTCGCGCGGCACGGCGCCGGGAACGGTCCCCTGCACGGCAAGACCCGACCAAAGCGCGTAGAGGCCGATGGCGATCTGCAGCGGCGGCAACGCCGGCGTGAGGTTGTGGCGTTGCAGGATTTCCTCGACCAGCCGCGCGAACTCGGCATGAAAGCCGATCTTTGCCGCATTGTAGGCATCGGCGAACCGATCGTCGCGCTGGGCGTGCAGCTGCAATTCGATCGACAAGAGCGACCATTCAGTTTGCTTCGCCAGATCGGCGAGGCGCGCCGCCACCGTCGCGGGCACATCGCCCGAAGCCTCGCCGTCCATCCCCTGCACGAGGCGCCGAAGCGTTTCCACTTCGCCAAGCACATGTCGCTCCATCAACACCAGCAACAGGTCGTCGCGACTGGCGAAATTCGAGTAGAACGCTCCTTGGGAAAAGCCGGCCTCTTCGCACAGTCGGCGCAGCGACAGGCCGCCGATGCCGTCACGCCTGATCGCGGCATGGGCCGATGCGATCAGGCGTTCCCGCGTCTCCTGTCGGCTCTGTTCTCGTGTCTTGCGCATTCATTTGGTTCCATCGCAACCTGTGAACGGAAGCAGGCGGCGCGCCGCCGCTTCCGTTCACCGCTTTCGTTACTTTTGCTTCGATGTGTCGCTTAGTCCATCCCGCATCTGGTCGAGCCAGCCGACGACCGCGCCGAGCGCCTGGCTTCCCTTGCCCAACAGCGTCGACAGTTCGGCCTCGGCGCGTTCGCGGAGGGTGTCCTCCTGCTCCGGCAGCGGCGGCAAGACATGGGCGTAGTAGGTGTTGTCGAGCAGGCGATGCAGCAGCCGTTCGCCGGGGAACGGCTCGTTGTTGTTGAGCGCGCGCGCGCCCCTCAGCAGGTTGCGGATGTCGTATTGCGTGGGGCTGATATCGGCGACCTGTTTGGGCAGGCCCAGCAGCGTATAGACACCGATCCGCGCCGTGCGCACCGAAGACTCCATCGTGAAGATGACGTCGTTGCTGGTCTCCACGAATTGCCCGACGAGGGCCAGGTTGGTGCAGCCCTCGGGCACGACGCGGGGGCGATCACCCGCCGCCCGCGGCATGAATTGCGCGGTGATATAGGGCATCAGCGCCAGACGAACCTTGGTCTTGGCCGCGATCGCGTCGAGCTGGTCGACGATCCCCAGATGATAGCAGAGCTCGGCCAGAATTTCCCGGCCGGTGCAGGCGGGCATCGGCTTCTTGACGTAGTTGCCGTCCTTGTCCATCAGCAGGGCGTAGACCCACAGCACCAGCACATCGTCGGGCTGGGTCGGAAAATGCGGCTGGCGGTTGCAGGTGAAGCTCAACACCCAGTTCGAGTCGGTGAAGGTGATGACTCCGCCGGTCACCGTCTTGCCCGACGCCGGATCGTTGACCGACAATTCCTTCAACTTGTCGACAAGGGGCGAGGCCTTGCAGGTGAGCGTCGCCGATTCCCACATCGAGCCTGCGACATTGCCGTAGAACTTCTCGGGCTTGCCGAAGATTGGCGACTTCTTCGCCAGGTTCTTCCACAGGGTCCAGTCGCTGTCCTCGCCCGGCTCGGCATTGCCACGGGCCAGCACGGGCGCGGCGTTCATGTCGCCGTAAGCCGTGCCCTCGGTCATCGAGCCGGTCAGCGCGAACACGACGTCATTCGGCCCGACGGCGATGCTGTCGTCCTGTCCAGCCTTCTTGCAGCGGATCGCGGTCACGGTGCGCCGGTCGGCCTGCTCGACCATGTCGAGATCATAGGCCCGTGCGCCGAACTGAATTTTGACGCCCTTCTCCTTGAGCAGGCGGGTCAGCGGCACGACGAAGCTGTCATACTGATTGTACTTCGGGAAAACCAAGGCCGACATATCGGTCAGGCCATCGATCGCATCGATGAATCGATGCATGTAGAGCTTCATTTCCAGAAGGCTCTGCCAATTCTCGAAAGCGAACATCGAGCGCCAGAGATACCAGAAATTCGTTTCGAGGAAGCTGGCGCTGAAATATTGCTCGATGGTGATGTCGTCGAGGTCTTCCTTGCGCTTCAGCAGCAGTTTGACGATCTCCCACTGGTGTAGCTTGCTCAGGCCCAGCGTCGAGAAGTCGCGGATCTGGCCCTGCTTGTGCATCAGCCGCGCCTTCGACCAGTTCGGATCGTTGTCGTTCACCAGACGATATTCGTCGAGGACGCTATATCCGTCGGGCAATTCCAGCGCTGGCACGTCCTGAAACACGTCCCAGAAATTGTCGTAGTTGAAATTCATCTCGCGGCCGCCGCGGATGATGTAGCCTTCGTCGGCGTTGCCGGCGCCATCGAGCGAGCCGCCGGCGATCTCCAGCGTATCGAGGATGGTGATGTCCTCGCCTTTCATGCCGCCGTCGCGGATCAGGTAGAAGGCGGCCGACAGCCCGGCAATGCCGCTGCCGATGATCCAGGCCTTGCGGCCTTCCATAGGTGCGACCGGCACCGGACGGTTGCGCATATACGGGCCCACCATGTCGGGCGGCGGCAGCGTATCGGCCGGGCCTTTGCGCCAGAAGCCTGCGCCCACATTGGCCTCGATCGGAGGCTTGCCGGAAACCGGCTTGATCGGATGACGGGCTGGTTCGGTCATGGTCTTCCCTTTCGTCGATCGCAACAGAAGAGCAATCGGTCGCATTATGATATCAAGTGATATTTGAATGACAGGTGATATTGCTCAAATCAGGGCGGCGAACTGAGAATATCGCGCCAGACCAGGTATTTAGACACCTCCTTCGCGGTCAGGATCAATCAATCGGCGCCCGGATCCCCTGGGATCGGCTTTGCGCCAGCAGCCACGGGCTGCTATGCGACCCCATGCCTGCACCCATTCTCCCGCTGATCGAAGCCGCCGCGCACTGGCCCGCGCGCGGCGCGCTGCTCGGCCTCGACCTCGGCACCAAGACGATCGGAGTCGCAGTCTCCGACCCCGATCGCAAGCTCGCCACCGGCATCGAAACCGTCGCGCGAACAGCCTTCACTGCCGACGCCAAGCGTGTGCTGGCGCTGGCGGCTGAACGCAGCGCTTGCGGTTTCGTGCTCGGCCTGCCGCTGAACATGGACGGCAGCGAAGGCCCGCGCGCGCAGTCGACCCGCGCTTTCGCCCGCAATTTCGCCCGGCTCACCGAGTTGCCGATCGGGCTGTGGGACGAGCGGCTCTCGACCGCGGCGGTCGAGCGCGCGCTGATCGCCAATGACGTCAGCCGCGCAAAACGGGCCAAGATCATTGACGAACACGCCGCGATCTACATTCTCCAAGGTGCGCTCGATCGGCTGGTGGCTTTGAACCGCGCCGGGTGATCTGGTCGGCCTCAGCGCGGCCTGATCGAAGGACGGTGTCGTTGCGATGAACTGCGTGTGTGGATCGGGCAAGCTCTATGACGACTGCTGCGGCCCTCTGCTGGCCCGCACCCGCCCGGCGATGACGCCGGAAGCGCTGATGCGTTCGCGCTACGCCGCCTATGTGATGAAGGACTTCGACTACATCGTCGAGACCACCGATCCGGACAACCGCGATCTGATCGATCACGACGCCAATCGCGCCTGGATGGAGGAATCCAACTTCGTCGATCTGCTGGTGCTCGCCAGCAGCGAGAAAGGCAGCCGCGGCCTGGTCGAATTCGTTGCCCGCTTCAGCCGCGGCGGCAAGGCCGAACAGACCCATCACGAGCGCTCGCAGTTCCGCAAGCACCGCGGTCGATGGTACTTCTCCGAGGGCGAGACGGTCGGTTGAGGCGCGGTTGTCGCGGCGTCATTGCGAGGAGCTGAGCGGCGAAGCGATCCTGAGGATTACTTCGCTTCGCTCGCGATGACGTGGAGAGGCTCTCACATCTCGGGCAGCGCGCGGGCGAGCAGGCTGCGCGCCTGATCCGCCGACAGATCGGCCGCGCCGTACATTGTCGCCGGCTCGGGCGCGAGTCGCGTCCGCGCGAACAGCTCGGCATGTGGTGGATGCACTTCATTGAGCGCAGCGGCGGCGGCGAGCTTGGCCAGCGTCTCGACCGCGAGTCGCGCGGTGCGCTCGTTGTCTGCCTGCAAGAAGGCCCGTGCGACGAGACTCGCCGCGGCGGGACCGCCGGTAAGCCCCGCGGTGTCCTGGATCAGGCCCTGCAGCACCTCGGTGCCGGCGTCGCTCTCGCGCGACATCGCGCGCAGCACGTCGAGGCACATCACATTGCCGGAGCCTTCCCAGATCGCATTCACCGGCGCCTCGCGATAATGCCGCGCCAGAATGCCGTCCTCGACATAGCCGTTGCCGCCGAGGCACTCCATCGCCTCGTACACGAGCGGCGGCGCCGATTTGCACACCCAGTACTTCACCGCCGGCGTCATCAGCCGCATGTAAGCCGCCTCGAGATGATCGTGCGGCGCCTGGTCGAACGCCCGGCACAGCCGCATCACCAGCGCGACCGTGGCTTCGACCTGCAGCGCCATGTCGGCGAGCACCGACCGCATCAGCGAGTGATCGATCAGATGCTTCTGGAACACGCTGCGATGGCGGGCGTGATGCAGCGCGTGCGCAAGACCGGAGCGCATCAGCCCCGCGGAGGCGATCGCGCAATCCTGACGCGTCAGCTGCACCATCTGGATGATCGTCCGGATTCCACGCCCCGGCTCGCCGACCGGCACCGCATAGGCGCCGGCGAATTCGACTTCGGACGACGCATTGGACCGATTGCCGAGCTTGTCCTTGAGCCGCTGGAACTGAATATCGTTGACCGAGCCGTCTGGCTTGAAACGCGGCATGAAGAAACAGCTCAGCCCTTCGTCGGCCTGCGCCAGCACGAGGAACGCGTCGCACATCGGCGCCGACATGAACCATTTGTGGCCGATGATGCGATAGGCGTCGCCGTCGCGGATCGCGCGGGTCGCGTTGGAGCGAACGTCGGTGCCGCCCTGCTTCTCGGTCATTCCCATGCCGATGCTCATGCCGCGCTTTTCGGACCATGGCGCGAAAGCGGAGTCGTAGCGCTTGGTGCCGAGCACGGGCATCACTTGCGCCAGCAGATCCGGCTGCGCCGCGATCGCCGCCACCGACGCGCGGGTCATCGTCACCGGGCACAGATGTCCGGTCTCGACCTGCGCGGCCATATAGAACTTCGCGGCGCGCACCACTTCCGCCGAGCCGCCGGCCGGCCGGCCGCGCCCATCCCAGGTCGAGTTGTGGATGCCGGCATGGAAGCTCTCGGACATCAGCTCATGATAGGCGGGATGGAATTCCACCTGATCGCGGCGCAGGCCCTTGGCGTCGAAGCTCTTCAACCTCGGCGAATGCTCGTTGGCGAGCCTGCCGCGATCGGCCATGTGCGCCGAGCCCCAATTGCGTCCGAACGCCTCGAGCTCGACATGGGCGTAACTGCCCTGGTTCAGCGCCACCGCTTCGACCAATGGCCGATCGGCGCCGAACAGGTCGACGTCCTCGAACGGCGGTGACTGATTGAAGACTTCGTGGGTCGCGAAAACGCTCTCGGTCATGACCATTCCAGGCTGGGGAAGAGATTCGCCGGCATGTTACGCACAAACGCGCGCAAGATCACGCCGGTTCGCGGGCCGCGGCACCCCGTCCAAATACGACGGATGCCGCGACCTTCCGTCCGCGGTTACCGCATCCGTCGCGCGATCGGGAAATCATAGGCTTGCTTGCCGACACCCGGCAGCGAGAAGTGCCACCATTCCTTGCTGAAATTGACGAAGCCCTGCCGCGCCATCGCCGCCACCAACAGCTTGCGCCAGCGGCGTTGATCTGCGGTGATCGATTTTGCCGCGGTGTGCGCCTTGGCGTCCGAACAGTCGTAGCCGGCGCCCATGTCGACGCTGTCCTCCGGCGCGCGGCGCGATTCCGGCGCGGTGCAATCGGCATAGACGCGGTTCGGATCGAACGCGGGTCCCTTTGGCGCGCGGAGATCGACGATGGTCAGATCGACCGCTGCACCGGTGGAGTGGCCGGAAACTTCGGCGATGTAGCCGAGCCGGAACAAATCGCGCTTGCTGAAGCCCGGATTGTAGCGCCTCTGCGCTTCGGTCTCGCGGCCATCCTGCGCCCACGCCACCATGTCGCGCGAAGCCCGCGCCGGCCGATAGCAATCCAGCATCTTCAGCGACAGCCGCTGCTGCGCAAGCTCGCGCTGCACGTTCTGCAGAGCGAGCCCGACCGACCGCTTCACAATGCACTCGTTCGCGTCGTAGCCGGCCAGCGGCCGGCCGACGAAATTGTTGACGCCCGCATAGCGGATGTCCTGACGGATGCCCGGGTCGAGATCACGCAGATAGACGAAGTCGTCGGGCAGCGGCTGTGCGCACGCCGGCGTCGCGAGCATCGCGCCAGCGAGAGCAAGCACAGGCGCAAGACAGCGCGTCACCGGTCAGGCGCTCACTTCATCCGCTCGCGCGCGGCCTTGAAGCCGGTCACGAACCGCGCCAGCGTGTGCGAGGTGGCGCCGCGCGGCAGCATCACTTCGATCAACGAGAACTGCCCGCGTCGCTTGACCGCGGCATCGAGCGCCGCGGCGAGTTCGGCCCGCGTGGTGACGCGCACACCATGGCCGCCGATCGACGGCGCGATGTCGGCGAAGTGCCAGTCGTCGAGGTCGTTGAATTTCGACTCCGGCTGGAACACACGTAGCATTTCCCAGCTGCAATTGTTGAACAGCACCACGATCGGATCGAGCCCGTAGCGTTTGCAATTGCCGAGCTCCCACCCGGTCATCTGGAACGCGCCATCGCCGACCAGGATCAGCGGCCGCAAGCCGGTGGCGGCGACGCCGAACCCGGCCGGCACGCCAAAACCCATGCCGGCGTAGTAGCCCGGCGCCGCCAGCGCGGTGTTGTCGATTTCCATTGCGGTGAACAGGCAATCGCCGATGTCGGCGGTCATCGGCATCTTGCCGTGTCGGTCGAACAGATCGTTGATCGCGGTCGCGATGTCGGACGGCGCGATCGCGCTCGCATCGGCGACGAGCTTGCGCGGATAGACCATGCCCTGCCCGGCGTTGCGCGGCCGCGGCGGATGCTGCGTGGCGTGGGCGTCGAGACCCGCGATCAGGTCGGCGAGCGGCAGATCGCGATAGACGTGATGGCCGATCTGCACCTCGCGCCCGGTCGCCAGAACCGTGCGGCGCGGATCGGTCATGTTGGTCGACAGCGCGAAATTGGTGTCGGACAGGATCACGCCGAACATCAGCACCAGATCGGACTCTTCCACCAGCGCCGACAATCCGGAATCGCCGGCGGCGCCCAGATAGGTGCCGGCGACGACATCGTCGTCGCCCTCGAGCAGGCCGCGGCCCATGAACGTCGTCACCACCGGCAGGCCGAGCTTGCGCGCGAGCGCCGCGACCTGCTTCTCCACGCCGTAGCGGCGGATTTCGACATCGACGACAACCACCGGCGATTTCGCCTTGGCGATCCGGGCGAGGATCTCTTCGGAGCATTCGGCAAGCGCGCCGGGATCGGCTTCGCGCTGCGGCAGCTTGACCACCGGGTCGACCTTGGCATCGACCATGTCGCGCGGAAACTCGATATAGACCGGCAACGACAGTTCCAGCGCGCTGCGCAGCACCCGCGCGATTTCGGCCGGCGCCGTGAGTGGGTCGTCCAGCACCGCCTGCGCGCAGGTCACTTCCCTAAATACCGCAAGCTGTGTGTCGACGGTGCGGACTTGGTGATGCAGCAAATAGCCGCTGGTTCGCTCACGCGCGCCCGGCGCACCGGCGATTACCACCACCGGCGAACGCTCCGCATAAGCGCCGGCGATCGAATTGACGAGATTGAATGCGCCTGCGCCATAGGTCACCACCGCGACGCCGATGCCGCCGCGATAGCGTGACGCGGCATCCGCCGCAAAGCCGACTGCCGGCTCATGGCTCACTGTGAAATAGGGTAGCGTTCCGCTCTCCTCGATCACCTTGAAGAACGGCAGCACAAAATCCCCGGGAATGCCAAAAATCTCCTTGGCGCCGTGATCCTTGAGCGCGTCGAGCAATGCGGTCGCAAGCGTCGGCATGGGAGCTCCCGAGTGTTGTGCAAAACAGGCCGGATCGCTTTACCAGAGCCGCGGCCTTCGACCAACATCGCGAGCCGGTCGCGACACGCCGGACCTCAGTTCCATAGCGCCGGGGATATTCTGCGCGGCGGTGCGGATCGCGCTTGCCCGCTCTGGCAACTCTCCCTATAGCTCTTGCTTTAATGACCCCCGCATTGAAATCGACCTTTGTCCTCGCTCACCGGCATTTGCTGGGCATCGAAGGGCTTTCCGCCGCCGACATCACCGGCCTGCTCGACCTGTCCGAGGAATATGTCGAGCTCAACCGGCAGGTCGACAAGAAGCGCGCCTCGTTGCGCGGCCGCACCCAGGTCAATCTGTTCTTCGAGGCCTCGACCCGGACGCAGTCCTCGTTCGAGATCGCCGGCAAGCGTCTCGGCGCCGACGTGATGAACATGAGCGTGTCCTCGTCCTCGATGCGCAAGGGCGAGACGCTGATGGACACCGCGGTGACGCTCAACGCGATGCACCCGGACATCCTCGTCGTTCGGCATCACGCCTCCGGCGCGGTCGAGTTGCTCGCGCGAAAAGTCGACGGCTCGGTGATCAATGCCGGCGACGGCGCGCACGAGCATCCGACCCAGGCGCTGCTCGACGCGCTGACGATCCGCCGCAACAAGGGCCGGCTTGAAGGGCTGGTGGTCGCGATCTGCGGCGACGTCATGCATTCGCGCGTGGCGCGCTCCAACATCCTGTTGCTCAACACCATGGGCGCGCGCGTCCGCGTGGTCGCGCCGTCGACGCTGCTGCCCCGCGGCATCGAGCGGATGGGCGTCGAGGTCGCGCGCGACATGCGCGAAGGTCTCGACGGCGCCGACATCGTGATGATGCTGCGGCTACAGCGCGAGCGGATGAACGGCTCGTTCGTGCCCTCCTCGCAGGAATACTTCCATTATTTTGGGCTCGACCAGAAGAAACTGGCCTATGCCAAGCCCGACGCCCTGGTGATGCATCCGGGGCCGATGAATCGCGGAGTTGAGATCGACTCGATCGTCGCCGATGGCGCGCAGTCGGTGATCCGCGAACAGGTGGAAATGGGCGTGGCGGTGCGGATGGCGGTGCTCGAAGCGCTCGCCCGCAACCTGCCCAACGCTTGAAGCTGGAACGGGAATTGAGATGCTGAACGACCGCCGCCCGATCCTGCTCGCCAATGCTCGCCTGATCGATCCGGCGCGCGACTTCGACGGCGTCGGCGACGTGCTGATCGCCGACGGCGTGATCCGCGACGCCCGCCGCGGCATCGGCGCCGCCGGCGTGCCGGAAGGCACAGACATCATCAATTGCGGCGGCATGATCGTGGCCCCCGGCCTGATCGACATGCGCGCCTTCGTCGGCGAACCCGGCGCCAGCCATCGCGAGACCTTCGCCTCGGCCAGCCAGGCCGCAGCAGCCGGCGGCATCACCACCATCATCTGCCAGCCGAACACTTCGCCGGTGATCGACAATTCGGCGACGGTGGACTTCGTGATGCGCCGTGCCCGCGACACCGCGATCGTCAACATTCACCCGATGGCGGCGCTGACCAAGGGCCTCGCCGGCGCGGAGATGACCGAGATCGGCCTGTTGAAGGCCGCCGGCGCCGTGGCCTTCAGCGACGGCGATCGCAGCGTCATGAACGCGCGGGTGATGCGCAGCGCGCTGACCTACGCCCGCGATTTCGACGCCCTGATCGTTCACCACACCGAAGACCCCGATCTGGTCGGCGAAGGCGTGATGAACGAGGGTGAATTCGCCACCCGCCTCGGGCTCTCCGGTATGCCGAACGCCGCCGAGGCCGTGGTGCTGGAGCGCGACGTCCGCCTCGCCGCCCTGACCGGCGGCCGCTATCACGCCGCGTCGCTGACCTGCATCGAGTCGCTGGAGATTTTGCAGCGCGCGCGAGACACCGGCATCAACGTCTCGGCCTCGGTATCGATCAATCATGTCTCGCTCAATGAGAACGACATCGGGCCGTACCGCACCTTCCTCAAGCTGTCGCCGCCGCTGCGCACCGAGAACGACCGCAAGGCTCTGATCGCCGCCGTCGCTTCGGGTCTCGTCGACGTCATCATGTCGGACCACAATCCGCAGGACGTCGAGGTCAAGCGGCTGCCGTTCGCCGAGGCCGCCGCCGGCGCGATCGGCCTGGAGACGATGCTGCCGGCCGGCTTGCGGCTGGTGCACAATGGCGAGCTGGACCTGCTGACCCTGATCCGTGCGATGTCGACCCGCCCGGCCGAATTGCTCGGCCTGCCCGGCGGCACGCTGCGCGCAGGCTCGCCAGCCGATCTGATCATGATCGACATCGACACCCCGTGGGTGGTCGATCCGAACGAACTGAAATCGAAGTGCAAGAATACCCCGTTCGACGAAGCTCGGTTCTCGGGACGGGTGACGCGGACCATCGTCGGCGGACGCACCGTCTACGAACATGTGTGAGTAAGGCGAGGACACGCCAATGATCGGGATCTACATCGCCGCACTCGTGCTCGGCTATCTGTTCGGCTCGATCCCGTTCGGCCTGATCCTGACCAGGATCGCCGGCACGGAAGATCTTCGCTCGATCGGCTCAGGCAATATCGGCGCGACCAACGTGCTGCGCACCGGCCGCAAGGGACTGGCGGCGGCGACGCTGCTGCTCGACGCGCTGAAGGGCACCGCCGCGGTGCTGATCGCGGCAGGCTTCGGCGGCGCCGAAGCAGCGATGCTGGCGGCGCTCGGCGCATTCCTCGGCCATTTGTTTCCGGTCTGGCTGAAGTTCAAAGGCGGCAAGGGCGTCGCCGTCTATATCGGCGTGCTGCTCGGGCTGTTCTGGCCCGCCGCACTGGTGTTCTGCGTGCTCTGGCTCGCGACCGCCTACACCACCCGTTACTCGTCGCTGTCGGCGCTGGTCGCCGCCTTCATCACGCCGATTTTCCTGTGGTGGTTCGGCCACCCCACGATGGCGTCGCTGTTCGCGGTGCTGACACTGCTGCTGTTCTGGATGCACCGCGAGAACATCAAGCGGCTGCAGAGCGGCACCGAAAGCCGGATCGGCGAGAAGAAGTAGCAGCGATCGTCATTGCGAGCGAAACGAAGCAATCCAGCGCGCCCAGCGCCGCCTCTGGATTTGCTCCGTCACGACGCTGCTCGCGATGATAGGCCGCCGCAGATCTTGGCGCGTGGTCTCATCAGGACCGAAGTACCACCGCTGACCCTCCCGCCCCGCCTTCATCGAACTTGCCCACACCTATAAGTTGCGCAACACTCGCCTTTCGGAGGTGGGCGTGAGTGACAGCGGCGGAAACCAAGGCACTACGCGCCTCACCGAGGCGCAGCGGATCGACTGGCTGCGGCTGATCCGCGCCGACAATGTCGGGCCGCGCACCTTTCGCTCGCTGGTCAATCATTTCGGTTCGGCGCGCGCCGCGCTGGAGCGGCTACCCGAACTCGCCCGCCGCGGCGGCGCAGCGCGGGCCGGTCGCATTCCCAGCGAAGACGAGGCGCGCCGGGAGATCGAGGGCGGCCGCCGGCTCGGCGTCGAACTGGTCGCGCCGGGCGAACCCGGCTACCCGCCTCGCCTCGCGCTGATCGACGACGCGCCGCCGCTGCTCGGGGTCCATTGCGTGCCCGATGCGCTCGCCGAGATGCAGCGGCCGATGATCGCGATCGTCGGCTCGCGCAACGCCTCCGGCGCCGGATTGAAATTCGCCTCCGAACTCGCGCGCGACCTCGGCGCCGCCGGCTTCGTGGTGATCTCGGGACTGGCCCGCGGCGTTGATCAGGCTGCGCATCGCGCGAGCCTCGCCAATGGCACGGTCGCCGTGCTGGCCGGCGGTCACGACAAGATCTATCCGCCCGAACACGAAGACCTGCTGCTCGACATCGTCGAGGCGCGCGGCGCAGCGATTTCAGAGATGCCGCTCGGCCACGTCCCGCGCGGCAAGGATTTTCCCCGCCGCAACCGGTTGATTTCCGGCGCGGCTGTCGGGGTCGCGGTGATCGAGGCGGCCTATCGCTCCGGCTCGCTGATCACCGCCCGCCGCGCCGCCGACCAAGGCCGCGAGGTATTTGCCGTGCCGGGCTCGCCACTCGATCCGCGCGCCGCCGGAACCAACGATCTGATCAAACAGGGGGCGACGCTGATCACCTCGGCCGACGACATTATCCAGGCCGTCGCCCCGATCATGGATCGGCCGGTGGAATTGCCGGGCCGCGAGCCGGAACACCCGGCTCCGGCGAGCGAGCCGGATGCCAGCCACCGCGGCCGTATCGTCAACCTGCTCGGGCCGAGCCCGATCGGCATCGACGATCTGATCCGGCTGTCCGGCATCCCGCCGGCTGTCGTGCGTACCGTGCTGCTCGAACTGGAACTCGCCGGCCGCCTCGACCGCCACGGCGGCGGATTGGTGTCGCTGCTCTAGAGCGTTTTCGAGCGAAGTGGAAACCGGTTCGCGTGAAGAAAACGCGTCAGAACAGAAAGTTAGAGCTCCGGTTCTGATTCTATCAGATCCGGAAACGCTCTAGGCCGCGCGCGCAGACCCAAAAAAGCAACGGCCCGAAGTTGTGACACTTCGAGCCATCTTGGAGGCGGACGTACATCCGGCCCGCTTCCCGCTGATTCGAAGCGTGCACCAGTTCGGTTAACAACCGATTAACCGCCCTCCGGTCGCGGATCAGGGCTGCGTCAAAAGAACCGACCAACGGCGCGTCCAAGCGATCGTGCCCCAGGCGTGGTCTGCCCGCCATCGCGGCAGCGCGCGCTGCGGGGGCTCGTTGTTCGGGTTGCGAGTTCATGGTCGGTCGGCGAGACCGGCTCCAGGCGGCGCCATTCGACCGGATCGAGGCCAGGTGGACTCGTTTCTGCCCCACGGGGGCGAACTCCGTACTGTCGCATGATCTGATCGAACGGCCTTCAGCGTGGCGCACGATCTGAGGAGAATCGTCCAAATTCCAATAGATTGCACAGCTGATTTAACGTCATATCCGAATGTCGTCAGCGGCGTTGCGAACCGCCGCGTTTCTGAATACGAACGATCTCGCCTGCTTCCATCCGGGCCATGTCGAGCAGGTAGCAGAGCACGTCCAGGCGATGGACCTGGGCAATCTGGATCAATTCGGAGAGCGCCTCCGCGAGGTATCCGGCGGCCTCCACTGGGCCTCCGTCGCGATCTGCGGAGCCGCTGCTCCCCTGTCGTAGCGGCATCGGTTAGTCCTTTATCGGCGGAGGCACGCCTCCAGAAAGCTGATATCCCATCTCAAATACTACTCTAGGTTGTGCAACTCTAGGTTTAATTTTTATCCCCGCTAGCCTAAATGTCGATGCGAGGAGCCGTCCCGCCTCTGCCTGCTGATTTGACAGCGGCGGCCTCACCACCCATGTTCCGCACCATGCGGCTGGCGCGAGTCTCGCGAAACGGGCCCGTTTCTCTTAGCTAAATCATTGGAATCCGATGAATCTCGTCATTGTCGAGTCGCCTGCGAAGGCCAAGACGATCAACAAATATCTCGGCTCCTCCTACGAGGTTCTGGCCTCGTTCGGGCATGTCCGCGATCTGCCGGCCAAGAACGGGTCGGTCGATCCAGACGCGAATTTCCAGATGATTTGGGAGATCGATCCCAAAGCTGCCGGCCGGCTCAACGACATCGCCAAGGCCCTCAAAGGCGCCGACAAGCTGATCCTCGCCACCGACCCTGATCGCGAGGGTGAGGCGATCTCCTGGCACGTGCTGGAAGTGTTGAAGCAGAAGCGCGCGCTGAAAGACCAGAAGGTCGAGCGCGTGGTGTTCAACGCCATCACCAAGCAGTCGGTCACCGACGCGATGAAGCACCCGCGCGAGATCGACGGCGCGCTGGTCGACGCCTATATGGCGCGCCGCGCGCTGGATTATCTGGTCGGCTTCACGCTCTCCCCGGTGCTGTGGCGCAAGCTGCCCGGCGCGCGTTCCGCCGGGCGGGTGCAATCGGTGGCGCTGCGGCTGGTGTGCGACCGCGAGATGGAGATCGAGAAGTTCGTACCGCGCGAATACTGGTCGCTGATCGCGACTCTGACGACGCCGCGCGGCGACAGCTTCGAGGCCCGCTTGGTCGGCGCCGACGGCAAGAAGATCCAGCGGCTCGACATCGGCACCGGCGTCGAGGCCGAGGATTTCAAACAGGCGATCGAGCAGGCCAACTTCAAGGTGTCGAGCGTCGAGGCCAAGCCGGCCCGCCGCAACCCCTACGCCCCCTTCACCACCTCGACCCTGCAGCAGGAAGCCAGCCGCAAGCTCGGCTTCGCGCCGGCGCACACGATGCGGATCGCGCAACGGCTGTATGAAGGCATCGACATCGGCGGCGAGACCACCGGTCTCATTACTTATATGCGTACCGACGGCGTCCAGATCGATCCCTCCGCCATCACCGAGGCGCGCAAGGTGATCGCCGAGGATTACGGCAGCGCCTACGTTCCGGATACGCCGCGGCAATATCAGGCCAAGGCGAAAAACGCCCAGGAAGCGCATGAGGCGATCCGCCCGACCGACATGTCGCGCCGCCCGGCCGACGTCAACGGCAGGCTCGATTCCGATCAGGCCCGACTCTACGAACTGATCTGGGTCCGCACCGTCGCGAGTCAGATGGAATCGGCCGAGATGGAGCGCACCACCGTCGACATCGAGGCCAAAGCCGGGTCGCGGGTGCTGGAACTGCGCGCCACCGGTCAGGTGGTCAAGTTCGACGGCTTCCTCGCCGCCTATCAGGAAGGCCGCGACGACGACAGCGAGGACGAGGATTCGCGCCGGCTGCCGGCGATGAGCGAAGACGAGGCGCTGAAGCGCGACGCGCTCGCCGTCACCCAGCATTTCACCGAACCGCCGCCGCGCTTCTCGGAAGCCTCGCTGGTGAAGCGGATGGAAGAGCTCGGCATCGGCCGACCCTCGACCTACGCCTCGATCCTGCAGGTGCTGAAGGATCGCGGCTACGTGAAGCTGGAGAAGAAGCGGCTGCACGGCGAGGACAAAGGTCGCGTCGTGATCGCGTTCCTGGAGAGCTTTTTCGCGCGCTACGTCGAATACGACTTCACTGCTGCGCTGGAAGAGAAACTCGACCGCATCTCCAACAATGAAATCTCCTGGCAGCAGGTGCTGCGCGATTTCTGGACCGATTTCATCGGCGCGGTCGACGACATTAAAGAGCTGCGGGTCGCGCAGGTGCTCGACGTGCTCGACGAGATGCTCGGTCCGCATATCTATGCGCCGCGCGAGGATGGCGGCGATCCGCGGCAGTGCCCGAGCTGCGGCACCGGCCGGCTCAATCTCAAGGCCGGCAAGTTCGGCGCCTTTGTCGGCTGCTCGAACTATCCGGAATGCCGCCACACCCGTCCGCTCGCCGCGGACGGCGGCGGCGGCGATGCCGACCGCGTGCTCGGCATCGATCCCGACACCGGCTTCGAAGTGGCCGTCAAATCCGGTCGGTTCGGTCCTTACATCCAGCTCGGCGAAGCCAAGGACTACGCCGAAGGCGAGAAGCCGAAGCGCGCAGGCATTCCGAAGGGCACCTCGCCGTCCGACGTAGAGCTCGAGATGGCGCTGCGGCTGCTCGCGCTGCCGCGCGAAGTCGGCAAGCATCCAGAGACCGGCGAGCCGATCAAGGCCGGCATCGGCCGTTTCGGGCCCTATGTGCAGCACGAGAAGACCTATGCCAGCCTCGAGGCCGGCGACGATGTCCACAACATCGGGCTGAACCGTGCGGTGACCCTGATCGCCGAGAAGATCGCCAAGGGCCCGAGCAAGCGGCGCTTCGGCGCTGACCCCGGCAAGCCGCTCGGCGATCACCCGACCCTCGGCGGCGTCGCCGTGAAAGCCGGCCGCTACGGCGCCTATGTCACCGCCGGCGGCGTCAACGCCACGATCCCGAACGACAAGACCCAGGACACCATCACGCTCGCCGAGGCCATCGCGCTGATCGACGAGCGCGCCGCCAAGGGCGGCGGCGGCAAGGCCAAGAAGAAGGCTCCGGCGAAGAAGGCCGCAGCCTCCGGCGAGGCCAAGCCGAAGAAAGCCGCGGCCAAGAAGACCAAGCCGAAAGCCGAAACCGCCGCCGCCAGCAAAGCGCGCGCGCCGGTGACGGCCAAGACGTCCGTGGCCAAGGCCTCCACCGCCAAAGCAACAGCCAAGCCCAAATCACCCGCCAAAAAGAGCGCGGCCAAGAACGGATAGATGTGAGCAAGACGCGCGACGCAACTTTCCCGGACAAGGCCACGCTCGTCGCCTTCATCCGCGCGCATCCAGGCAAGGTCGGCACCCGCGAGATCGCGCGGGAGTTCGGCCTGAAGAATGCTGACCGCGCCGAACTCAAGCGGATGATCCGCGAATTGTCCGACGACGGCACGATCCGCAAAAGCGGCCGGCGCAAGATCGCGGAGCCCGCTGCCCTGCCCCCGACCTTGCTGGCGGACATCACCGCGCGCGACAGCGATGGCGAACTGATCGCCACGCCGGCGGAATGGGACGAGCAGGATGGCGATCCGCCCAGGATCCGCATCCACGTTCCGCGCCGCGCCAAGCCGGGCACCGCAGCCGGCCTCGGCGATCGTGCGCTTCTGCATGTCGAGCCCGCGGAAGCGTCCGACAACGGACCGGCCTATGTCGGCCGCGTCATCCGTGTGCTCGACCGCGGCAAGCCGCGGATTCTCGGCATCTTCCGCGTCCAGCCGCAGGGCGGTGGCCGGCTGGTGCCGGTCGACAAGAAACAGGCCGGGCGTGAACTCAGCATCGCCGCGCACGATGCCGGCGGCGCGCAGGATGGCGATCTCGTCAGCGTCGAACTGATCCGCGCCCGCGGCTACGGATTGTCGTCCGGCCGGGTCAAGGAACGACTCGGCTCGCTCGCGACCGAGAAGGCGGTCAGCCTGATCGCGATCCACTCCCACGACATTCCACAGGAATTCGCCCCAGCGGCGCTGCGCGAATCCGAAGCCGCAGAGCCCGCGACGCTGAAAGGCCGCGAGGACTGGCGCAACCTGCCGCTGGTCACGATCGATCCGCCCGACGCCAAGGACCACGACGACGCGGTCCACGCCGAGCCCGACCCCGATCCCGCCAACAAAGGCGGCGTGATCCTTCATGTCGCGATCGCCGACGTCGCCTATTACGTGCGGCCGGAGTCAGCGCTCGATCGCGACGCGTTGCGGCGCGGCAATTCGGTGTACTTCCCCGACCGCGTCGTACCGATGCTGCCGGAACGGATCTCCAACGATCTGTGCTCGTTGAAGCCCGGCGAGCCGCGCGGCGCGCTCGCGGTGCGGATGGTGATGGACGCCGATGGCCGCAAGCGCTCGCACTCGTTCCACCGGGTGCTGATGCGCTCGGCGGCGAAGCTGAACTACGCGCAGGCGCAGGCCGCGATCGACGGCCACCCCGACGACGTCACCGGCCCGCTGCTGGAGACGATCCTCAAGCCGCTGTACGACGCCTATGCGATCGTCAAGCGCGGCCGCGACGAACGCGACCCTCTCGATCTGGATTTGCCCGAGCGCAAGATCCTGCTGAAGCCCGACGGCACGGTCGATCGCGTCATCGTGCCCGAGCGGCTCGACGCGCACAAATTGATCGAGGAATTCATGATCCTCGCCAATGTCGCCGCGGCGGAAATGCTGGAGAAGAAGGCGCTGCCGCTGATTTATCGGGTGCACGACGAACCGACCGTTGAGAAGGTCCATAACCTCGTCGACTTCCTGAAGACGCTCGATCTGTCCTTCGCCAAAGGCGGCGCAATGCGACCGGCGCAGTTCAATCGCATCCTGGCGATGGTGAAGGGTCACGACGCCGAACTGCTCGTCAACGAAGTCGTACTGCGCTCGCAGGCCCAGGCGGAATACGCCTCGGAGAATTACGGCCATTTCGGCCTGAACCTGCGCCGCTACGCGCATTTCACCTCGCCGATCCGCCGCTACGCCGATCTCGTGGTCCACCGCGCGCTGATCCGCGCGCTCGATCTCGGCGACAGCGCGTTGCCACTAACCGAAACGGTGGAAACGCTCGCCGAAGTCGCGGCGCAGATTTCGGTGACGGAACGCCGCGCCATGAAGGCGGAACGCGAGACCGTCGACCGGCTGATCGCGCATCATCTCGCCGACCGGATCGGCGCGACCTTCCAGGGCCGGATTTCCGGGGTCACCAAGGCCGGTTTGTTCGTCAAGCTGAGCGACACCGGCGCCGACGGGCTGATCCCGGTCCGGACGCTCGGCGACGAATACTACAACTATGACGAGACCCGCCACGCGCTGATCGGCTCGCGCAGTGGTGCCATGCATCGGCTGGGGGATGTCGTCGACGTCCGTCTGGTCGAAGCTGCACCGGTGGCCGGCGCGCTGCGGTTCGAACTGCTCAGTGAATCACGCAGCGTCGTGCGCGGGCAGCGCAAAGGCCCACACAAGACCAAAGGGAAGGAACAGGCGACGAGCAAAGCCGCCATCGGGCGCAGCTCGCGCGGCAAGGCCCGCAAGGCGAAGGTCGCCAAGCCGCCGAAGCGCAAGCCGAACAAGCCCGGAAAGGGAAAGCGATGAAAACCGTTGTGAATCGTGCGCCCATCGTGTGGCCGTCGGACAACGCTCCCACGGAGGAACGCAACGTCTGGCAGGCGATGTGGCGCGGCTTTCGCGGCCGCTGCCCGCATTGCGGCGAAGGAAAACTGTTCCGCGCGTTCCTCAAGACCGCCGATGCCTGCGGCCATTGCGGTCAGGATTTCAGCGGTCACCGCGCCGACGATCTGCCGGCCTATCTGGTGATCGTCATCGTCGGACACATCGTCGTGCCGATCGCATTGTCGATCGAAACCAACTTCGCGCCGCCGGTGGCATTGCAGCTCGCGATCTATTTGCCTATCACGCTGCTCGCATCGCTGGCGCTGCTGCAACCCGTCAAGGGCGCGGTGGTCGGTCTGCAATGGGCTTTTCGGATGCACGGCTTCGACGAAAACAATCCGGAAAAGTAGAACGTGATTCCGAAAAGTGGATGCCAGTTTTCCGGAAAGATCATGCGCGAGCAAAATCTAGACGGCGATCAAGCCGCATAACAAGAAACGGGGAACGGGAGCGAAATGAGCGAGACGGTCACGCATGTCGCGAACACGGTCGAACAGGGCGAAAAAGAAGCCGATCACCATCCGTATTTCCGTCCGAAGGACGCCGCGACGCTGATCCTCGTCGATCGCAGCGGCAGCATTCCGAAAGTGCTGGTCGGGAAGCGCCACGACAAGGTGGTGTTCATGCCCGGCAAATTCGTGTTCCCCGGCGGCCGCGTCGATAAAGTCGACAACCGCGTTCCGGTGGCGGCGCCGATTCCGCTGGAACTCGAAGCCAATCTTCTCAAAGGCAGCCCCAGGATCACGCCCTCTCGCGCCCGTGCGCTCGCTGTCGCGGCGATCCGCGAAGCCTGCGAGGAAACCGGCCTGTGCCTCGGCCGCAAGGCGGACGCCGCGTCAAGGCTGAACGGCCCGTGGCAGCCCTTCACCGACGCAGGGTTGCTGCCCGACCCCTCCGGGCTGTTCCTGATCGCCCGCGCGATCACACCGCCGGGCCGGGTCCGGCGCTTCGACACGCGGTTCTTCACCGCCGACGCCTCCGCCATCGCTCACCGGGTCGAGGGCGTGATCCATCCGGACGCCGAGCTGGTCGAACTGGTCTGGGTCGAACTCGGGTCCAGCCCCCTCGCCGACCTGCATGCGATGACCAAGAACGTGCTGGGCGAGTTGCAACGCCGCCTCGCCACCGGCCCGCTGCGCCACGATTCGCCGGTGCCGTTCTTCCATTTCTATGGCGGCCGGATGCAGAAGGACATTCTGCCCGGAACCTGAGGCCCGAATCCGGCGATACTGCCCGCGCGCCGACGCGACTTTCGCTCAAACGGCGCGATTGAAGCGTCTGGCGGGGCCATTTCCAGCCCCAATCCCCCGAAATGCCCGGTTTTCGGCCTCGATCTGCTGCTGAAAACCTTGACTTTCGGTCATTGGCGGCTAGTTTGCGCGCCAAACGCGGGTCCTGACGTTCGACCTCGCTCCGATTCCCGACATCCGAGGTTCCGACCATGGCCAAAGCGGTCACCATCAAGATCAAGCTCGTCTCGACCGCCGACACCGGCTTCTATTACGTGACGAAGAAGAACTCGCGCACCATGACCGACAAGATGACCAAGAAGAAGTACGACCCGGTCGCGCGCAAGCACGTCGAGTTCAAGGAAGCCAAGATCAAGTAAGCCCGAAGCGGCTTACGGATAGAGTTTTGCGGGGCCTTCGGGCCCCGTTTGCTTTTGCGTCGCGTGATCGCAGAAGCATCGCGAAGGATCGTGGAAGCCTCACCAGATAGAAGCCGTCATCGCCCGCGAAAGCGGGGCGACCCAGTATTCCAGAGCGCCAGCGATCAATCGCAACAGCTGCGGCGTACTGGATCCCCGCCTTCGCGGGGATGACGGCTGTGCGTTTGTGTGAAGTCGTGCAGGTGCCGCGGCTCACGCCGCCGCCGCAACCACGCGATTGCGGCCGTCGTGCTTGGCGCGATACAAAGCGGTGTCGGCGCGCTTCAGCAGATCGCGGACCGGTTCGCCTTTGCGCTCCAGCGTCGACAGCCCGATCGAGATCGTGACCTCGATCCGCTTGGCGCCCTTCTCGATGCCGAACGGCTCGCCGGCGATCGCCCGCCGCAGCCGCTCCGCCACCATCTGCGCAACGTGCAGATCGGTCTCCGGCATCACGATGACGAACTCCTCGCCGCCGTAGCGGCAGGCGAGGTCGATGCCGCGGATCGACTTGCGGATGCGCGTCGCGAATTCGCGCAGCACGTCGTCGCCGGCGTCGTGGCCGTAGCTGTCATTGATCGACTTGAAGAAGTCGATGTCGAGGATCATCAGCGCCAATGGCTTGCCGCGAGCGCCCGCCTGCTCGGCGAGCGTCGCGAGATGGCTTTCCATATAGCGGCGATTATGTAGCCCGGTCAGGCCATCAGTGATCGCCATCTCGATCGAATGCTGCACGTTGTCGCGCAGATGATCGGTATAGCGCCGACGGCGAATCTGCGTGCGCGCGCGCGCCAGCAGTTCGTTCTTGTCGACCGGCCGCAGCAGATAGTCGTTGACGCCGATTTCCAGTCCGCGCAGCAGCCGCGCGTTGTTCTCGGCATCGGCGATCGCGAGAATCGGCACGTGTCGGGTGCGCTCGAGCGATCGCGCCTGGCTGCACAGTCGCAGCCCATCGAAATCTTCCAGACCGAGCGAAACGATCAACAGATCGTAATTGCCCTCGGCCGCGTGAAACAGTGCCTCGGACGGATTGGCTTCAACGTCGATGTCGTGTTCGGCGGCGAGCAGCGGCGCCAGCCGCTCGTAGGACGACGGCCGGTCGTCGACCAGCAGGATGCGCCCGCCTTTACCCTGATCGGACACCGCCTCGCGCTCCGGCGCCTGCATGCCGATCTCGAGCGAGGTGATCGCGCGCATCCGCAGTTCGTCGGTCATCATCTTCAGGCGAGTCAGCGAGCGCACGCGGGCGATCAGCACCACGTCCGACACCGGCTTGGTGAGGAAGTCGTCGGCGCCGGCCTCGAGCCCGCGCACCCGATCGGCGGGGCTGTCGAGCGCCGTCACCATCACCACCGGGATGAAATGCGTCTTCGGATTGGCCTTCAGCCGCCGGCAGACCTCGAAGCCGTCCATGTCCGGCATCATCACGTCCAGCAGCACGATGTCGCATTCCGCGCGCGCGCAGATCTCGAGCGCCTGCGCGCCATTGGACGCGGTCACGACATCGAAGTACTCCGCCGACAGCCGCGCTTCGAGCAGCCTGACGTTGGCGGGAATGTCGTCGACCACCAGGATCCGTGCGGACATCGCCTTCTCCTACCCGATGAAACGGCGCACGGTTTCGATGAACTTGCCCACCGAAATCGGCTTCGACAAATAGGCCTCGCAGCCACCTTCGCGGATGCGTTCCTCATCGCCCTTCATCGCGAACGCCGTCACCGCCACCACCGGGATGTGACGCAGTTCCGGGTCGTCCTTGATCCAGCGGGTGACATCCAGACCAGATACCTGTGGCAGCTGGATGTCCATCAGGATCAGATCAGGATGCAGTTTGCGAACGAGGTCGAGCGCTTCATAACCATTGCTCGTTCCCGCCGTCTGGTAGCCATGGGCTTCCAGCAAATCGCGGAAGAGCTTCATGTTGAGCTCGTTATCCTCGACGATCAGGACGGTTTTGGCCATCCCGCCCTCCAATCCTGATACGAGAGTGCCCGCGTCTACGACCAGCGCTGCTGTTCGACAATCCGCAAGACTTGACCATGCAAGACTCGGGCATGATTGATTAAAATAGAGACTAGAAGTTACGGAAAGGCAAACACCACCGATGCCCAAACGTGTTCACAATGCCCGACAAGTTTCTGAAATCGTGGCGATTCAGGCGCTTTCCTTCATCGCGTCGGACCCCGAGCGGCTGGGCCTGTTCCTCGCCGAGACCGGGATCGGCCCGGAGACGCTGCGGCAGTCGGCCGCCGACCCGCAGTTTCTGATCAGTGTGCTGAACTTCATCATGCGCGATGACGCAACCGTGAAGGCGTTCGCGACCTCGGCCGGCCTCGACCCGACCAATGTCGCGGCCGCTTTGCAGGTGCTCGAGGACACGCCGTGGGAGAGCGATACGCCGTGAGTGAAGCGGGGCCGCCCGGGCCGCTGTGCTTCTGTCGCGACTGCCTCACCGATCTCGGGGCGGACGCGCGGCGCTGCAGCGCGTGCGGCTCTCCGCGGCTGCTCCGCCATCGCGCGCTGTCGACGCTGACGCTCGCGCATATCGACTGCGATGCGTTCTACGCGACCGTCGAGAAGCGCGACAATCCCGACCTCGCCGACCGGCCGGTGATCATCGGCGGCGGCAGGCGCGGCGTCGTCTCGGCCGCGTGCTACATCGCGCGCACCTTCGGCGTTCGCTCGGCTATGCCGATGTTCAAAGCGCTGGCGCTGTGCCCCTCGGCGGCTGTCGTGCGCCCCGACATGGCGAAATACGTCCGCGTCGGCCGCGAGGTCCGCCAGGCGATGCTGCAACTCACGCCGCTGGTCGAGCCGCTGTCGATCGATGAGGCGTTTCTCGATCTGTCCGGCACCGAGCGGATGCACGGTGCGATCGCCGCCAAGGTATTGGCGCGGTTCGCCCGCGACATCGAACGCGACATCGGCATCACCGTGTCGGTGGGCCTGTCGTGCAACAAATTCCTCGCCAAGATCGCCTCCGACCTCGACAAGCCGCGCGGTTTCGCCACGCTCGATCAGGACGATGCGAAAGCGATGCTGGCGCCCCGCCCCGTGAGCTTCATCTTCGGCGTCGGCCCCGCGACGGCGGCTCGGGTCGCTCAGTACGGCTTCCGCACCATCGCCGATCTGCAGAAGGCCGACGAGATCGACCTGATGCGGCAGTTCGGCGACGAAGGACGGCGACTGTGGCGGCTCGCCCGCGGCATCGACAATCGCAAGGTGGTGCCGGATCGCGGCGCCAAGTCGATCTCCAACGAAACCACCTTCGAGACCGACATCCGCGATCTGGAGACGCTGGAACGGATCCTGTGGCGACTGTCGGACAAGGTTTCGTCGCGGCTGAAAAGCGCCGGCCTCGCCGGTTCGACCATCACGTTGAAACTGAAGTCGAGCGACTTTCGCCAGCGCACCCGCTCGCAGACGATTCACGCGCCGACCCAGCTCGCTAATCGTATTTTCGCAGTGTCGCGCGAGATGCTGGTCAAGGAAATCGACGGCACCGCCTTCCGCCTGATCGGCACCGGCGTCAGCGCGCTGACCGAACAGGCGCAGGCCGACGAGACCGACATGCTGGATGCCCGCGCCGCGACCGCCGAGCGCGCGATCGACGATCTGCGCAAGAAGTTCGGTGACGCCGCGGTGATCCGCGGCCTCGCCTATAACGGACCGGACAAGCCGCGGAGTTAGTTCGAACTCATCATGGCCACAAGGTCTGCGTCGTCCTGAGGCGCTCGCGCAGCGAGGCTCGAAGGACGGGCCGGGAAACCGCCTTTGCCCTTGGAGACGCGGCTTCGCCGCGCCTCAGGGTGACGGCTTCCTCCGCGCTCATCGCACGGCTGCGCCCACCCTACTTACACGGCTTGTTCGATTTGACATCGAACTTGCCCAGCGCGCCGGCCAGGACGAAATCATTGTAGTCGAGCACCAGCGAGCGGGACACGCCGTTCTCGTAGAGCTCGAACGACATCGCATAGACAGGCGTCTGCTCACCGGAATTCGCCTTGGCTTCATGATCGTAGTAGCTCACCGTCACCGGCCATCGCGTCAGCGGCTTCATCGCGGCGTCGGAAGTCGACGGGTCCGGCGGAGATCCGGCGCGGTCGCCGGGGATCGCCTGCCCGATCACGGTCAGCGTGTTGTAGACCTTCTCGCCATTGTCCGAGCCGTCATAGACCTGCAGCTCGAGCAACGTCTTGCCGTCGCGCGCCGCGGCGATGATGCGTTCGATCTGCTCGGTCGGAAACACCGTCTTGCCGTCGAGCGTGAAGGTCTTTTGCACCGGCTGCTTCAGCTTGACGGTGATGGTGTCGCCGGTCCGCTCCGCGACGCCGTCGACGTCGGTCGGATCGGAGTCGTTCATCTTGGTATCGATCTTGAAGCGATAGCTCTTGCCGGCGGCGTCCTCCCAGCTCGACGAGCGCAGGTCGCTCAGCGTGTTCTTGCCCTCGCCGCTCTCGATCTCGGAGACCTGGCGGAAGTCCGAGGTATAGCCCTCGCAGGCATTGCCGGAGAAATTGTACAGGATGCGGCCGCGGACGGTGTTGACCGAGGCGTTGTTGCGCGTCTTCAGCAGGCTGAGGTCGTACAGCGCCTGATGCGGCAGGAAGGCGACGTTGGGACTGGCGATCGCGGGCGTTCCGCCCAACGCGCCGGCGCCGACCATCGTCATCGCCAACGCACCCAGGCGGAGGCTCGTGTGTCGTGTCATGCGCATGTCGTCTCCTTGAAACCGGACAGTTGAGGATAGTAAGCGTGCTGTCGCGCCGCAACGGCGCTGATCGATGGAACACCCGATTGCGGTGAAATCGCGGAGCATTTGGTTCAAACTTGCCTGATCCGACGATCGAGCTGGCCGCCCGGATCAAGACCGGTGCCGCGCGATTTGCTTGGGGCGCGCCTTGCTTGCAAGACCCGGCGCAATCGGCCAAACAGGTCCAGCCCGGAGGCGTTGCCGCCTGGGGATGCGACGAACAGAACATCTGACGAACAGAAATCGGGGACCGCTATGACCGGAGTGATCGAGCAGAAACTCACCGCGCAGGGAATCGTCCTGCCCGAACCCACCAGCCCGGTCGCGAATTACGTCGGCTTCGTGCGCACCGGAAATTTGCTGGTGGTGTCCGGTCAGATTTGCTTCGACGGCGAAGGCAAGCTGATCGCCAAGGGCAAGCTCGGCGCGGGCGTCAGCATCGAACAGGGTAACGCTGCGGCGCGCGGCTGCGCGATCAATCTGCTGGCGCAGCTCAAGGCCGCGCTCGGCGATCTCGACAAGGTGGTGCGCGTGGTCCGCCTCGGTGGCTTCATCAACTCGACGCCGGATTTCATCGACGGTCCGAAGGTGATGAACGGCGCGTCCGACCTGATGGTCGCCGCGTTCGGCGACAAGGGCCGCCACGCCCGGACCACGATCGGCGTCGCCTCGCTGCCGGCCGACGCCGCCGTCGAGGTCGAGGGCCTGTTCGAAGTCGCCTGATCCGGACTGACAGCGATGCGCGCTCCCGACTGGCTGACGGCTCGTCCGATCGCGCATCGCGGATTGCATGACCGCGCCCGCGGCGTGCTCGAGAACATGCCGGCGGCGATCAGCGCCGCGGTCGCCGGCAACTTCGCCATCGAGGTGGACATCCAGCTCACCGCCGACGGCGAGGCGATGGTGCATCATGACGACACGCTCGGTCGGCTCAATCAAGGCAGCGCCGCCCTGCTCGATCTGACGGCGGCCGAGCTCAGGCAGGTCCGGTTCAACGACACCGCCGAGCGCATGATGACGCTGGGCGATCTCTGCGATCTGGTCGGCGGCCGGGCGCCGCTGGTGATCGAGCTGAAGAGCCATTTTGACGGCGACCGAAAGCTCGCCTCGCGACTGACGCAGGTGCTCGCGTCCTATCGCGGCCCGGCCGCCGCCATGTCGTTCGACCCCGACCAGGTGCTGGCGTTGCGCCAGCTCGCCCCGAACCTGGTCCGCGGCATCACCGCCGAACGCAGCTACGACGACGCCTATTGGGCCAAGCTCGACGAGGCCCAGCGCAACCCGATGATCGCGCTGCGCCACGGGCTGCGCACGCAGCCGCATTTCGTCGCCTATCGTGTCGACGATCTCCCTGCCCCTCCGCCGTGGATCGCGCGCAATGTCTTCGGCTGTGCGCTGCTGGCCTGGACGGTGCGAACGCCAGAGCAGCGCACCCGCGCCGCGCGTCATGCCGACCAGATGATCTTCGAAGGATTCGTTCCGGAACCTTGATGCTCCGACGCCCTTGCGGCTTGCTCCGGAAATGCACAATCTCTGAGAATGACGCTCACCTGCATTGATCGCCCCAGCGACCGGTCTGGCTGATTGACCAGCTCATCCGACATCGTTCTCGAAGCCGTCCCCTCGGTCGACGCTATCGCCGCCGCCGATTGGGATGCCTGCGCGCGCGCTGCGCTGGCGCCCGAGCCACCCTCATCCGCAGCTTCAGCCAGCTCCTGTACGACTTCCAGAACGGCCTATAATCCATTCATGTCGCACGCGTTTTTCTCCGCGCTTGAGAAATCGCATTCAGCTTGCGCGCGAACTGGTTGGGGGCCAAGGCATCTCGTTGCAAAACGGGAGGGAGAGACCGTCGGAATCGTACCGTGCTACCTGAAATCGCATTCCCAAGGTGAGTATGTGTTCGACCGCGGCTGGGCCGACGCCTATCAGCGCGCCGGCGGCAGCTATTATCCGAAGCTGCAGGTCTCGGTCCCGTTTACGCCGGCGACCGGCCCGCGGCTCCTGATCCGCGAGGGCGGCGACGCCGATCAGGTGGCCATGGCGCTGTCGGGCGGGCTGGTGGCGCTGTGCGGGCTGAGCAACGCGTCGTCGGCGCATGTCACATTCGCTCGCGAAAGCGAGTGGCGCTTCCTCGCCGCGCAAGGTTTCCTGCAGCGCACCGACCAGCAATTCCACTGGCACAATGCCGGCTACCACAGCTTCGACGATTTCCTCGCCACCCTCGCCTCGCGGCATCGCAAGGCGATCAAGCGCGAGCGCCGCGACGCGACCCTCAATGGCATCAGCATCCACTGCCTGACCGGCCGCGACATCACCGAAGACGCCTGGGACGCGTTCTTCGAATTCTACATCGAGACCGGCTCACGCAAATGGGGCCGCCCCTATCTCACCCGGGCGTTCTATTCGCTGATCGGCGAAAGCATGGCCGACGACGTGCTGCTCGTGATGGCGAAGCGCAACGGCCGCTGGATCGCCGGCGCGATCAACTTCATCGGCGGCGACACGCTGTTCGGACGGCACTGGGGCGCGATCGAGCACCACCCGTTTCTGCATTTCGAGGTGTGCTATTATCAGGCGATCGAGTTCGCGATCGCCCGCGGCCTTGCGACCGTCGAGGCCGGCGCGCAGGGCGAGCACAAGATTGCGCGCGGCTACCTGCCGCAGACCACCTACTCCGCGCATTACATCGCCGATCCCGCGCTGCGCCGCGCCATCGCGGATTATCTCAAGCGCGAACGCATGTATGTCGACGAGATGGGCCGCGAACTGACGGAAGCCGGCCCGTTCCGCAAGAGCGACGCCGCCGATCCGGCTTGACCGGTTCGCGCGCCGCAGCGAAAGTCCCGGCGCAACTCTGGAGCCGCCATGACCGCCTACGATCCGAACAACATCTTCGCCAAGATCCTGCGTGGCGAGTTCTCCTGCCACAAGGTCTACGAAGACGACCACGTGCTGGCCTTCCTCGACATCATGCCGCGGGCGCCGGGTCACACGCTGGTGATCCCGAAGGCCCCGGCGCGCAACATCCTCGACATCTCTGCGGAAGACTTCGCCCATGTGGCGCGCGGCGCGCACAAGATCGCCCACGCGGCGATGCAGGCCTTCAAGGCAGACGGCATCGTGGTGCAGCAGTTCAGCGAGCCCGCCGCCGGTCAGGTGGTCTATCACCTGCACATGCACGTGATGCCGCGCCACGACGGCGTGCCGCTGCTGCCGCCGGCGAGCCGCCGGGAAGAAACCGATGTCCTGGAGCGCCACGCCGAGAAACTCATTGCGGCGTTGCAGACGGCGTGAGGCCGCTGGCTACTTCACCATCGAATGTACACAACGGTCCGGTTTGAGATCGATCAGCGGGGTTTGGTCGAGGCAATCCAGCCCCCGGACAAGCACCGTCGATCCCTCGATCCCGACCAGAGCGGCTGCCGAGATGCCGATCGGATTCGGCCGCAGCGGCGAGCGCAACGCAAAGGTGCCGCGCGGTCCGTCGTGGCCGTGGCCGCGCTGGATCACCAGATCGCGCCGCGCCTGATGCAGCCAGTACACCACTTGAAGCTGGGTGAATTTTTCGAGCCCGAGCAGCGCCTGCGTCCACGGCTCGAAAATCTCAAGCCGGCACACCGGACCGTCGAGACTACCCTGCCGCGGCGTCTCGCCACGCGACGTCCAGGGCGTCCGGATCCGGCCGATGAAGACCAGTCCCGCATCGGTCGGCGGCGGCGGCGTGACGGTGACTTCACCTTCGCGGATGTCATCGGTGGCGGTCATGCCCATTCCCCGGATTGGCTTCGAAATCGACCCAACCTAACCGGATGGAGCCGTCTGGCAACCACAGCAAAAGGTGAACTCAGCCCAGCCACCATTGCCCGGCGATCAGCACCGCCTCGCCAGCGATCACGCCGATCAGGATCGAACGCCTGACCGCGATGAAGGCAAGCAGTCCGGCCGCCACTGCGCCGTAGCGCAGCAGCGCCGGCACGCTCGCCAGCGCGCCCGGCGGCAGCACCAGAATCTGCGCGATGACGCCGGCGAGGATCGCGGTGGCGACCGCGCGCACCCAGATCAGCAGCTCGGAGCCTTCGTCGATGCCGCCGCCGAGCCACAGCCCGAGCATCCGCCAGATCTCGTTGGGCAGAAATCCCGCCAGCACCAGCACGACCAGCGCCTGCCATTCACCGATGAAGCCGCTCATGCGCGCCTCTGCCGGAAGCGATGGACGCCATAGGCGATGGTGCCGGCCGACACGCCGCTGATCAGAACGTCGACGCCGGTGTTGAACAGCGCCACCAGCGGAAACAAAGCGAGGCCAAGTCCGAGCGCGACGACGTCCGCGATCTCGCGACAGTTGCGCGCGGTGGACAAGAGAAACGCCAGCGGCGTCAGCAGCAGCACCGCCGCGCCGAACAGCTTCGGCAGATTGGCGGCGAGCGCGTAGCCGATCACATTGGCGATCATGCACACCGAGATGAGTCCGGTGCCGAGCCCGTTGGCGAACGCGATCCGCCGCTCGCGCGGCACTTGCGGCAGCAGCCGGAAGCACTCGACCCACATCGTTACCGCGACGAAATGCGCCGGCAGCACCAGATGACGCAGTTTGGTGTCCGACGTGCGCAGCATCGGCAACACCGACACCACCATCGGAAACAGCCGGATCGCGCTGACGGTCACCGCGATCGCCGCCTGCAACACGGTGGCGCCGGAGCCGAGCGTCGAGATCAGAATGATCTGCGCCGGGCCCGCCCACACCAGCAACGTGCTGAGCAGCAGCCAGCCGAGGCTGAAGCCGCTGTCGTGCGCGAGCGCGCCGATCCCGATGAAGGTTGCGAACAGCACCATCGACAACACCGAGCTGGCGACAGCGCGCAGGCCCTGCAGATAGGCGCGTGTCGGGCTCTGCCAGCGCGGGGCATCGTGGGGAGGAAGCGCCATCCGGACTGCAACACCTTCTTGGCCATCGCGCGGCGAATCCCGTCGCGTTCGCGCAGCCCGTTTACCTTAACAATCGGTTGACCGTCAGTCGAATTTCGGCCGCGCCACTACCTCTGATAGCAATCTACAACCATCGCGAGGAGACTGACGATGCTGGAGCGGCGCAGCGGTTTACGGCGACGTGCCTATTATGGGGGACGGCTTGCGTTTCATGCCCGAACGGCCACGATCGATTGTATCGTCCGCAATCTGTCGGCGGAGGGCGCCCAGATCGAGCTCGGCAATCCGGCGGCCGTGTCGGACCGCGTCGATCTGAGCATCACCCACCAAGGCGTTTCATATTTCGGTCGCATCGTCTGGCGACGGAAAAACAGCGCCGGTCTTTGGCTTGATGCGCCGCGACGGCAGGGATCCGAGCTGCCGCTCGACTTAGCCCTGCGCATCCGCGCGACCGAGCGCGTGAATGCGCAATTGCGCGCCCGGCTGGCGCAACTGCAATCCGAATTCTGATCCGGGCCCGGACGGCTCAGCCGCGATTGCGCAACACCAGACAGGCGCTGCCGGCGCGGCGGATCTTGTCGCACAACACGTTCGCCTCGGGGCGCGTCTCGGCGCCGATCCGCACGCGATAGAACGGCCGGGTCCCACGACTGCGGAACACCGAACTCGACAGGCTCGGATCCTGATCGCCGATCACCGCGCTCAACCGCGACATCGCCCGCGCATACATCGCCAGAGCCCGGTCGCGATTGAAGCCGGCCGCCAGCTGCACGCCCCAAGGCTTGTCGGCGCCGAGCTTCACCCGCTGCTCGAGCTGCGCCACGAACGGATTCGGCGCGCGCCGCAGCAGCGCCATCAGCGTTCGGCAGTCGCTGTCGGCTTTGGTCTCCGGCGGCTTCGCCTGACGGCCCGCCGCAGCCCAATCATCCACCGAGGTCCCGGTGATCGCATACACATAAGAGCGGGTCTGCTGCGGCATCGGACCGGTGCCCGCAATCCATTCCTGCACCCGGCGCGGACCGGCATTATAGGCCGCCGCCGCCAGCCCGAGATTGCCGAACTGGCCGCGCAACTCGCTGAGAAACTCGGCTGATTTCGGCAGCGCCTGCACCGGGTCGAACGGATCGAGCAGGCTGCGCTCGCTCGCGGTGCCCGGCATGAATTGCGCGATGCCCAGCGCACGCTTGCCGCTCCGCGTCACCGGCCCGACCGCGTCGGGTTGAAACCGGCTCTCCTGCCAGATCACACGGGCGAAGAATTCGAGCGGCAAATCATGCGCCTTCGCCGCCGACTCGATCATCAGGCAAATCGACTCGCGCGTGTCCCGATCCGCAGGCTTCTCGGCCGCCTGATCAGCGGTCTTGTCAGCGGGCTTCTCTGCGGGAGCGGAGCTCTCCGGCCTCGCAGGCGCTTGGTCCGGCTTTGCTTGCGGTTCGGGTTTGCTCTGGGTAGCGTCATCCTGCTTCGCCGGCGGCGCGTCCTCGGCGCGCGCAGCGGCCGGCGCGATCAGCACGAGCATGGCGACGAGCGCTGCGCGGAGCAGCGTATTGTCGACTGATCCAGTCGTCACGCCGTTCTCCCGATCGTCATGGCCGGGGTTGTTGACACGCTCCGCCAACGCGCTAGCAATTTCCATCCTCCCTTCAACCGGGACCGCCATATGGTCGAGACCCGCGCGCCCACCGGCTTTGCGTCCGAGGACGACGTTCCGATCCCCTACATGGCGCGGACCCGCGCTTATTATCAGGCGATCGGCTACGACGTTCCCTATCGCTGGGCGCATGATGTCGCAGCGCCGTTCCAGCCGCTGACGAAGCCGCTGACGAAGCCGCTGGCGCAGGCGCGCGTCGCGCTCATCACAACCGCCGCTCCGTTCGATCCGGCGAAAGGCGACCAGGGCCCCGGCGCGGCATATAATGGCGGCGCCAAGTTCTATCAGGTCTATGACGGCGATACCTCGCAGGATCACGATCTGCGTATTTCCCACATTGCCTATGACCGCACCCACACCACCGCGACCGACAGCGGCAGCTGGTTTCCGCTGCCGCAATTGCGGCGGCTGGCGCGCGAGGGCGTGATCGGCGACGTCGCGCCGCGGTTCTTCGGCGCGCCGACCAACCGCAGCCACCGCGTCACGACCGACACCGACGCCCCCGAGATCCTGGCGCGCTGCCGTGCCGATAACGTCGACGCGGCGGTGTTGGTGCCCAACTGTCCGGTTTGTCACCAGACCGTGTCGCTGGTCGCGCGGCATCTCGAGGCCCACGGCGTCTCCACCGTGGTGATGGGGTGCGCGAAAGACATCGTCGAGCACGCCGCCGTGCCGCGGTTCCTGTTCAGCGATTTCCCGCTGGGCAATTCCGCCGGCAAGCCGCACGACGACGCCTCCCAGGCGTTCACACTCGAGCTGGCGCTGCGGGTGCTGGAGCGCGCGCCTGGGCCGCAGACCACCGTGCAATCGCCACTGCGCTGGCGCACCGACGCCGCGTGGAAGCGCGACTACAACAACGTCGCCGCCATCAGCGCCGACGAACTGGAGCGGCGACGCCGCGATTTCGAGGCCCAGAAGGAGCGCGCCCGCGCCATCCGCGACAGCGTCGCATAGCGGATCGCGCACATGATCGATTCAGGTTAATCGACGATCAGTCGAGCAACGCGCTACCGCCGAGGCCGAAGCCGCCTACAATCACGCCACTCACGCGTGGAGGGCTCGATGGACGATCGGCGGAAATCCCGGCGGGACAAGGTGGTTTATGGCGGCGTCGCCGCGATCAACGAGCGCGGCTCGACCCGCGACTGCGTCGTTCGGAACATCTCGGACAACGGCGCCACGATCGAATTCGGCACCGCCGCGGGACTCTCGGACCAGATCGCGCTGACCGTCGCCAAGAAGGCGCGCACCTATCCGTCGAAGATCGTCTGGCGCCGCGGCAACACGGTTGGATTGGCGTTCAGCGAAACGACCGATGCCAGCCAGCTCAGCGAGCGCTTACGCAAGAGCGAGAAGACCAAGCGCGAGCTGCAGCGCAAGATCAAGGTGCTGCTCGGCGAGTCCTGAGCGGCGCGCCGATCCGCCGCAGTACTCCGTTATGCGCAACTCACCTTTCCGGCAATTGCCTCACCGGCCGGATGGATTAAAACGTCGGTCCTGATCCCACGATCCGACGCGCGGTTATGACTGCGCCGCCGATCTGCAGAGGACGACGCACCATCAAGCGCAAGCAGCCCAAGAACCGTCGACCGAAGAAGAAGCATCAGGGCGGCAGGAGCCAAGCGGTCTCGGCCGCCAGTCCGGCGGCAATGCCAGCTTCTTCCGACGCCGCAGCCCCAGCCGCGCCCGGCGATACCGCCGTTGCGCCTGCGCCTGCTGCTGCACCGCCGCCGGCTGCTGCGAACAAGGCCGAGCGCGCGCCGGTCCGCCCTGCTCCCGTCGGTCACAAGCGCTCCGCTCCGCCGCCGAAGCCTGCGCAACACAAATCAGCCCCCCGCCAACCGGCCGCGCTGCCGACGCCGAACAGTCCGGCCGCCAAACCGGTCGCCGCAGCGCCTCCCGGTCTGTTGCTCAGCGCCTGCGACACCGTGCTGCAGATCCTGCGCAACGAGCCGCGGCGGCTGTTGCTGTGGATTCTCGGCATCTATGGCGGGCTGTGGTTCGCAGCCGCGATCAGCTTCCCGAGCCTGCCTGCCGTCAGCTACGAGATGGCGCTGTTCGGCAAGGAACTGGAGGCCGGATACTGGAAGTATCCGCCGCTCGCGCCGTGGCTGACCGAGATCGCCGCACTGCTGACCGGCCGCTGGGACGGCTCGCAACTCGTTCTGTCGATCGGCTCGGCGCTGGCGGCGCTGGTTCTGGTGTGGCGGCTCGGCGCCGGCATCGTCGGTCATAGCGGCGCGACGCTGGCGGTGGCGCTGACTATCCTGATCGGCTGTTTCGGCCCGCAGGTCACCGCCTTTGATCCGGCGATCGCCAGCCTGCCACTCGTGGTCGCGGCGGTGGCGCTGTATCGCAAAGCGGTGCTGGGCCAGGCGCGCTGGAGCTGGGTCGGGCTCGGAATCGTCTGCGCGCTCCTGGCGAACGCGAACCACGCCGGTTTCGCTTTGATGCTGGTCCTCATCGGACATTTGCTGCTGACGCGCGAGGGCCGCCGCCATCTGCTCACCGCCGGCCCCGCGATCGCGGCGTTGGCCTGCTTCGTCGTGCTGTTGCCGCATCTGATGTGGCTGGCGCAGATGAACGCGGCAGGAACTCTCACGCCCGTGGTTCATGCGTCCGATCTCTTGTCGCGGATCGCGACGGCCTTTGCCTTCGTATTCGGCCAAGCGGGCTTGCACCTCGGTTTGATCCTGGTGGCGGTGCTGGCGATGCTGCCGCGGGTCCCGCTGCAAGGCGAACCCGCCGTCCTCCAGCTCGAGGCGCCGACCGAGTTCGATCGCTCGCTGATCCTCGCCGCCGCCTTTGTGCCATCGCTGCTGGTTGCGGCCGGCAGCGTGGTCGGATGGTTCACGATCGGCGCCTACACCGGCAGCGCACTGGTGGCGTTGTCGGGTCTTGCGCTCGTCCTGCTGCTGCCACCGCAAATCGTGCTGCGCGCGCCGCGCCTCGCGGTGGTGGTGTGGCTGCTGGTCCTGATCGGCGTGCCGTTCGGCGCCACCGCATCGATCTATTCGAAAGCCTATGGCAGCGGCCCGCTGCCGACCGAGCTCTACCCCGCGCGGGCACTGTCGAATGCGATGCAGGCCGTCTGGAAGAGCCGCACCACCCGGCCGCTCGACATCGTCACCGGAAGCACCCGGCAGGCCGGCTTCGTCGCACTCACCGCGTCGCCGCGGCCGTCGGTGTTCATCGACGCGGATTTCGCCAAGAGCCCGTGGATCACGCCGGACCGGCTGAAACAATCCGGCACGCTGGTGGTGTGGTCGACCGACGAATTCGCACGGACCGATGAAATTCCCGCGCCCTATCGCAGCGCGCTCGGGAGCGGCGCGCCGCTGTTCGGCACCATGGTGCTTCCGCTCGGCCGCGGCAAACTGAAAGCCTATGGCTGGGCGATGATCGCGCCCGACGGCGTCCAGCTGCCGGCGGCAACACCGCCTGTTCCCAAATAATCGAAGCCGTCGTCGGCAACCCGCGCCACGGGTCTCAACCTTATCCGGATGAGGCCCGTTGAGCCGCATCCTTCGAGGCTCGCTGCGCTCGCACCTCAAGAGGACGACTCCCGCCAAATAAAAAAGGCCGGCGATCGCTCGCCGGCCTCGTTCAACTTGTCACGCGTCCGTTCAGGCCTTGACCAGCGGATCCTTCGCCGAACCCTTCGGGCCCGATTTCGGTTTGCGCGGCGCGCCGCTCCGCTTTTTGGCGTTGGGCAGCTTCTCCGGCTTGGGCGTCACCGGGCCGTCGAGGAACTCGAAGGCGATCTTCTCCAGCTCGACGCCGGCGACCGCCTCGTCCTTGACCAGCACGACCCGGACATGGCCGCCGCCCTTGAGCTGACCGAACAGCACCTCGTCGGCGAGCGGCTTCTTGATGTGTTCCTGGATCACGCGCGCCATCGGCCGCGCCCCCATCTGCTCGTCATAGCCGTGCTGAACCAGCCAAGCCTTGGCGGCGTCGGACAGCTCAATCGTCACGTCGCGGTCGGCGAGCTGAGCCTCGAGCTGCAGCACGAACTTCTCGACAACCATGCCGATGACGTCGGCATTAAGATGCGCGAACGACACGATCGCGTCGAGCCGGTTGCGGAATTCCGGAGCGAACTGCCGGTTGATCGCCTCATGGTCGTCGCCTTCCCGCTTGTTGCGGGTGAAGCCGAACGCCTGCCGGGCCAGATCGGCCGCGCCCGCGTTCGTCGTCATGATCAGGATAACGTTGCGGAAGTTGACCTGCTTGCCGTTGTGATCGGTCAGCCGGCCGTGATCCATGATCTGCAGCAGCACGTTGTACAGATCGGGATGGGCCTTCTCGATTTCGTCGAGCAGCACCACGCAATGCGGATGCTGGTCGACGCCGTCGGTCAAAAGGCCGCCCTGATCGAAGCCGACATAGCCGGGCGGCGCGCCGATCAGCCGCGAGACGGTGTGGCGTTCCATGTATTCCGACATGTCGAAGCGCAGCAGCTCGACGCCGAGCGTCAGCGCCAATTGCTTGGCGACTTCGGTCTTGCCGACGCCGGTCGGGCCCGAGAACAGATAGCAGCCGATCGGCTTCTCCGGTTCCCGCAGGCCGGCGCGGGCGAGCTTGATCGACGCGGCGAGCGATTCGATCGCCTTGTCCTGGCCGAACACGACGCGCTTCAGGGTCTGCTCGAGATGCATCAGCACCTCGGCGTCGTCCTTCGACACGCTCTTCGGCGGGATCCGAGCCATGGTCGCGACGGTGGCCTCGATTTCCTTGATGCCGATCGTCTTCTTGCGCTTGTTCTCCGCCACCAGCATCTGCGCCGCGCCGGATTCATCGATCACGTCGATCGCCTTGTCCGGCAATTTCCGGTCATGGATGTAGCGCGACGACAGCTCGACCGCGGATTCGATCGCCTCGTTGGTGTATTTGAGCTTGTGATAGTCCTCGAAATAGGGCTTCAGCCCCTTCAGGATCGCGATCGCATCCGCCACCGTCGGCTCGTTGACGTCGATCTTCTGGAACCGGCGCACAAGCGCGCGATCCTTCTCGAAGTGCTGACGGTATTCCTTATAGGTCGTCGAGCCCATGCAGCGGATCGTGCCCGAAGCCAAGGCAGGCTTGAGCAAATTCGAGGCATCCATCGCGCCGCCGGAGGTCGCGCCAGCGCCGATCACGGTGTGGATCTCGTCGATGAACAGAATCGCGTTGGGATGCGCTTCGAGCTCCTTGAGCACCTGCTTCAGGCGCTCCTCGAAATCGCCGCGATAGCGCGTGCCGGCGAGCAGCGTGCCCATGTCGAGCGAGAACACCGTCGCCGCCGCGAGCACTTCCGGCACTTCCGAGTCGACGATGCGCTTGGCGAGGCCCTCGGCGATCGCGGTCTTGCCGACGCCGGCTTCGCCGACGAACAGCGGGTTATTCTTCTGCCGGCGGCACAGCACCTGAATAGCACGGTTGATCTCGGCATTGCGGCCGATCACCGGATCGATCTTGCCGTCGCGCGCCTTCTTGTTCAGGTTGACGCAATAGGTCTCGAGCGCGTCTCCCTTCTTCTTGGAGTCCTCGCCGCTCTTGGTCTCGGTCTCTTCGTCGACGCCGCGCACCGGCCGCGCCTCGGACACGCCGGGCCGCTTGGCGATGCCATGACTGATGTAGTTGACCGCGTCGTAGCGCGTCATGTCCTGCTCCTGCAGGAAATACGCGGCATGGCTCTCGCGTTCGGCGAAGATCGCGATCAGCACGTTGGCGCCGGTCACCTCTTCGCGGCCGGACGACTGCACATGAATTACCGCGCGCTGGATCACACGCTGGAACCCGGCGGTCGGCTTGGCGTCTTCCGACCCATCGGTGATGAGGTTCTCGAATTCGGTCTCGAGATAGTTGACGAGGCTGGCGCGGAGCTTATCGAGGTCGACGCTGCAAGCCCGCATCACCGCGGCGGCGTCGGAATCGTCGACCAGCGAGAGCAACAGATGCTCGAGCGTCGCGTATTGATGGTGTCGCTCGTTGGCGATCGCGAGCGCGCGGTGGAGGGATTGCTCAAGACTCTGGGAAAATGTCGGCATCTCGTCCTCTGTGCCCCCGGCTCATCATGATCGCCGCCGCTACGTCGCGCAACAACAACCTTTTCGACATATAGTGCCCAAACCCGGCTGCGAAAGACCCGTTCCTTCCGCGCAGGGCAGCACACCCAGCAAGTCCGGGAAAACCCGCCGACAAACTCCGATGCAAAAGCCGTTCCGAGTCCAGCGATCCACCTCGCTTACTTCTTTTCCATCACGCATTGCAGAGGATGCTGGTGCTTGCGCGCGAAGTCCATCACCTGCGTCACCTTGGTCTCGGCGATCTCATAGGTGAAAACGCCGCACTCCCCGATGCCGTGATGATGAACATGCAACATCACCTGGGTCGCCGCCTCAACATCCATCTGGAAAAACTTCTCCAGGACGTGAACGACGAACTCCATCGGCGTGTAGTCGTCGTTCAGAATCAGAACGCGATACAGATTCGGCCGTTTCGTCTTCGGCTTGACCTTGGTGATAACCGAGGTCGCCGGATTGCCGGTCCCCGCACGGCCGCCCTCGCCCGCCATCGAGGTCGCAGCGGTCGACGATCCAACGGGACCGTCAGCGAGTTTGGTGAATGACATTGAATGCAGCATGGCCCAGATGTTCGAATCCCAAAGGAACTCATCAGCACCGGAACCGCAACGCGCACAAAATGTGATCGACGATTCAGCTCCGGCTTGTCCGCCACCCCGGCGGGCCGATCCGACGCAGGACCGGTATCGCAAATATGGGTCGACAGTCGTTTGCCTGCAAGCACGGAAATTCTGAAGGTTCTCCAGACACTCCCCCGAGAGCAGCCGGAACAGGATGAACACCCCGTTAACGGCCTGCCCACGATCTTCAGGGCGACGGTTCGGGTTGATTCACCAACCCAATCAATCTGAGCATTTATCATGCAATTTAGCGAGTTTCAGCAATCGGTTTTACCCGCCATTAGCGGTCCGAATGGAACATTCTGGCCGCCTCGCAGGATTGGAACACCTATGTTGCCGACGTCGATCATCACCCGGTCAAGGAAAGTTGCAAGCCGCTTCGTTGGTGACGATGGCGGCAACATCGCGGTCATCTTCGCGCTCACACTGTTGCCGATTCTCGGCTTCATCGGCGCAGCGATCGACTACTCCCGCGCCAGCAGGGCGCGCACCGCGATGCAGGCGGCGCTCGATTCGACGGCTCTGATGGTTTCCAAAGACCTCGGGGCGGACAAGATCAAGACCAGCGAGGTTTCGGAGAAAGCGCAGACCTATTTCAACAGCCTCTATACCGGCACCGAAGCCCGCGGCGTCACCCTCACCACCAATTACACGGCGAAGGACGATTCCGGCTCATCGACCGTCGTCGTCAACGGCGACGGGGCGGTTTCGACTCATTTCATGAAGATGTTCGGATTTCCATCGCTCGCAATCGGCAGTGCGGCGACAGCGACCTGGGGCGGCACCCGATTGCGCGTGGCGATGGCGCTCGACGTCACCGGGTCGATGGTTCTAAATAACTCGCCGAAGCTCGCGGAGATGAAGAAGGCAGCCAGTGCGCTGGTCGATACTTTGCGGGCGTCGGCGCAGAGCAAGGACGACCTGTACATTTCGGTGGTGCCATTCGCCCAGATGGTCAATGTCGGCAGCAGCAACGTCAATGCGAGCTGGATCAAATGGAATCTCTGGGATGGCAGCAATGGCAGCTGCAATCGGAATTATAGCAGCAAGTCAAGCTGCGAAAGAAACGGCGGAACATGGTCCACCAACCGCGACCGGTGGGACGGATGCGTCACCGACCGAGACCAGCCCCACGACACCACCAATGCAACACCGACCACGACGGCAGCTCTCTTCCCTGCGAAGAAGTACGACGCCTGCCCCCCACAGATCCTGCCGATGACCTCGGCGTATTCCCGGGATGACGCCGATACGATCAAGAAAACGATCAAGGACCTTGTCGCAAGTGGCGGCACCAACCAGGCGATCGGCTTGCATTGGGCCTGGATGACTCTGCTGCCGGGCGCCCCGCTTGAAACCCCCGCCAAGGACTCGGACTACAGATACACCGACGCGATCATCCTGCTGTCGGACGGCTTGAATACGATCGACCGCTGGTACGGCGACGGCATCCATCACTCGCCGGAGGTTGACGCGCGGCAGAAGCTCCTTTGCGACAACATCAAACTGCCCGACAGCAACGGGAAGAGGCCGGTGGTCTACACCATCCAGGTCAACACCGACGGCGACCCGGAATCGACGATCCTGAAGTACTGCGCCGACGGCGGCAACTTCTTCGCCACCACCACTGCGTCCGGCATTGGCACGGCGTTCGCCCAGATCGGCAGCTCGCTGTCGAAGCTGCGGATCGCCAAATAGGCCTCCCCATGCCGGCCGGGCCGAACTCGCCCCAAATGCGCTGAACGTCAGCCGCTCCGCATTGCCGGAGCGGTATCATTTTCCGCCCAACGAAGGCTGATTCCCTGCTGCGATTCGCGGACGGCTTGCTGCACCGCACTGTCGTACTAACCCCTGGTTGCAGCGACTGGTCGAGATCACACCAAATCCTAGGGTTTGGCGCAATAGATGCTTAACCTTTTGGAAACGCGAGCCCCCTACTCTCAGACTCTGATTGTTCGCGCACTCGAGAAAAAGCCGCGTCAGTACAGCCGCTTAGTCTCTCCCGATCGGTCCTCTACCAGCATCGTCGGGCCGCCGCGGCTGAACTCGAGGCCGAACCGGAAAGCGTTACCGCCGTGATGAGCATAATTCTGCCTCACGGTCCGGTGATTGATGAAAGATCGGACGGGGACGTTCATGTACCGCAACACCTCTGTTAGCTCGCGGACCTTGCGAGTGTGCGTACTCGGCCTGGCCACCATTACGGCCGCGGTTATCGCCACCACCGATACGGCCGACGCGCGGCGAAAACATCGCCACCACTCCCGTCATCACGTCGAGCGCAACAGCTACAATCCCGCGTTCGCCTCGATCATCGTCGACGCCAACACCGGCGCCACGCTGACTGCGACCAATCCCGACGCGCTGCGCCACCCCGCGTCGCTCACCAAGATCATGACGCTCTATATGCTGTTCGAGCGCCTGGAGCAGGGCAAGCTCCAGCTCGACAGCGAGATGGAAGTCTCCGAACACGCCTCGTCGCAGGCCCCGACCAAGCTCGGCTTGCGTCCCGGCCAGAGCTTGCGCGTCGAAGACGCGATCAAGGGCCTGGTCACCCGCTCGGCCAACGACGCCGCCGTGGTGATCGCCGAGACGGTCGGCGGCAGCGAGACCGACTTCGCCAAGATGATGACCCGCAAGGCGCGCGCGCTCGGCATGTCCCGCACCGTATATCGCAATGCCTCGGGCCTGCCGAACGATGACCAGGTGACAACGGCCCGCGATCAGTCGATCCTCGGCCGCGCGATCCAGGACCGGTTCCCGCGCTATTACCGTTACTTCGCGACCGCCTCGTTCAACTACCGCGGCAACTCGATCCGAAACCACAATCGCCTGCTCGGCAATGTCGAAGGCGTCGACGGTATCAAGACCGGCTACACCCGCGCCTCAGGCTTCAATCTGGTCACCTCGATGCATCGCGGCAACCGGTTCCTGGTCGGCGTGGTGCTGGGCGGCCGCAGCGGCGGTTCGCGCGACGCGATCATGCGCAATCTGCTCGCGGAAAATCTCGAGAAAGCCTCGAACCGCCGCACCGTTGCGGCGATCGTCGAGCGCAGCCCGTCGCAGATCGATACCGACGTCGCCAGCGATGATACCCGGCAGGCGCCGACCGTCCAGGTACAGGGTGCCGTGCAGATCGCCTCGGCCGAGCCGGACCCGGTCGAGCTGGCAGCCCGCCCCGCTCCGCCCGCCCCCGTCACCCGCGCGATCACCGCCAGGCCGGAGAAACCCGAGCCCGGTCCGTTCAACAGCGGCACCATCGACACCAAGCCGCTGGCGCTGGTCCCCGGCTCGTCGGAGCCGATGAAGCCGGTGCGGGTCAAGACGGTTCAGGTCAAGTCCGCGCCGATCAAACTTGCTTCCGCCGTCGCCGCGCCGCCGGTGACCAATACCATCCCGCCGCCGCGCCGCGACGTCGCCGAAACATCCAGCGCTGCGGTCGCAAGGGCCGAATGGATCCAGCAGCCGGCGAACCATGGCACCGGCAACGGCATCCTCGGCGTAATGCCTGTCTCGCGCGTGACGCCCTCGAACGCCCAGGCGATGGCCTCGGCTGAAGCTGCGCCCGCCGCCTCAGCGCCGCCGGTCACCGTTCAGCAGAACGGTGCGATCAAGCCAGTCACGCACAGCGGCTGGATCATCCAGGTCGGCGCGCTCGAGAGCGAGAGCGAAGCCAAAGCCCGGCTCGAAGCCGCCCGCGATCAGGCCCGCGGCATGTTGGGCAAGGCCGATCCGTTCACAGAGGCCGTCGTGTCCAAGGGCGACCGCAAGCTGTATCGCGCCCGTTTCGCCGGCCTCGAGCGCGACGAAGCCGAAGCGGTCTGCCGCAAGCTGAAGCGCTCCGACATCTCCTGCTTCACCATCAAGAACTAACTCCGGAGCGATCTGGACCTTTTCACAACGCGGTCGGGCCCAGGCCCGGCCGCGTTTGTGTTTGCACGGCCAAAGGCGGCCACGGCGCTGCACGATCGCGCGCCACGGCGGCGCGGGGAAACCACTCGTCAATCATTACGCGATAAAAGTCTGAACAACAGCCACGCCGGAATCGGCGGGCATGACGGGCGTCAACAGAGATCAGAACCCTCGCAGACTGTAGCGTTGAGTTGCGTTGCCGGAGTCAGCTGCGATGCGTGCGAAGCAAAGTATCCTTAGCCGCGTTTACACGGGCGGCAAGGTACGTCGACCCCCCTTGGTCGGGATGCAATTTCTTCATCAGGGTGCGGTGAGCGCGCCCGATCTCGTCAGGCCCCGCGCCCGGCTGCAGGCCAAGGATCTGATAGGCCTCCTCGGTCGTCATTTTGCCGCTCGACGTCTGGCGTCCCTGCCCCCCTGCCGGGTCTCCCTGCGCGTGCTGACGCCAAGCGGGAAACCGGCGGTCCAGATAGCTTTCAAGTAGCGCACAGCTCTCGGCGTCGAAGCCGGTCATCATCGCAGCGAGTTCGGGAAGATCGAACTCGTCCAGCGAGCGGCCCGCTTGCGGGCCGGCCAGCAGGCGGCCGCTGATCGCACCGCTCTCATGATCGAGCGTCATCTCAAGATAGGACGAGCGCACCCGGGACGATTGCCCGCTCGAACGCCGGCCGGCCGATCCGAACAGCCCGCCAAGCCTGCCAAATCCGGCATTGCCCATCGGCGCCCAGCCGAGCAGCCCGGCGCCGAACAAGCCGAGCGGGATCGCCACCGCCAATTCGCCCTTCACACCGGTGAACAGCGCCGCCGCGAGCGTGACGATGCCGCCGGCGATCTTGATCGCCCGCGCCAGCACGGCCGGGTTGGCCGACCGAACCATCTGCAGCACAGTATAGAGAACGAAAACGGCGATAACGCCGGCGATCAATGTAGGCATGAGGCGAATATAGGACGGCGGCCGGCAAAAAGCATCGCCGCGGCTGGAGCATGATCCCGAAAAGTGGGCGCCGGTCTTCGGAAAAGACCATGCTCAAACAAGAATGTAGCGCGGCATGACGCGTCGAGATGCGTCATCCTGCGCTATCGCATCTGGCCGAGCAGCAGCGCCGCCCCTCCGCCGCTTCTGGCGAGCCGAAGCAAAGCGTCACGGCCGCCGGCCGCATAGGCCGCAGCCGCGCGCAGCAGCTCGCGAAGCTGCGCCGCCGCCCCCGGATCGAACCGGCACCAGGCGCCCCCGGTCAGCCGGGCGATCTCGCGGAACGCCTGTTCGGCCACCGCGTCCCCGCCCTCCTGGAAAATGAACACCGGCACTTTCAGCATCCCGAGTTCACCGGCTCTGGCGCACAGCTCATCGACCGACTCTTCCATGGCGTCGCCGACGAACACCACCGCGCGAACGCCGGAAGCCACCGCCTCGCGACGGGTGTCGGACAGAACCCGCCCGATCTGGGTGTGGCCTCCGCGGCAGTCGATCCTGCCCATCAGCCGCGCCAGTTGCGCGCTGGACGAGATCCAGCCGCTGGCCCGGCATTCGTTCAGACCGCGGTAATATACCAGCCGGATGTCCAGGCTGCCGATCGCCTCCGCCTCGCGGAACATGTCGGCCTGCAGCGCGCAGGCCATGTCCCAGGTCGGTTGCCGGCTCATCGTTGCGTCGAGGGCGAACACCAGCCGGCCACGCGCGCCGGTCGCCGCCGGCGCCATCGCCCGCGCCTTGGCGACGAAGGCGGCGATTTCGTCCGACGAATTGCTCCGCCGCAATGCGCCATCGGCTGCATCGGTCGGCGGTCGAACGGGGGATTTGGTCGGCTCGTGGGGCATCGAAGCTCGCGCATCGTTACGCGCTCTATGTGGCGCGTGCCCCTGAAAGGTTCAATGCCGACGGCCCGCGCCACACGGCTGCGGCCGGCGGCCTATTTCACCTGCGCGATCGCACCCGACACCGGCCGCGACCGCGGCGTCACCGAACCGACGGCTTCGCTGGCGAGGAACTGATCGACCGTGCTGCTGATCGACGCCTTGACGTCATCCGGGCCGCGATCGCTCATCTCGACGTGATGAAAGCCGGTGTTGACCACCAGGATGCCCGCCTTGTCGCAAACCTCCTGATCGGGCACGACGCCGGGGTCGGGCTTGAAAGCCGGATCCTGGGAGCGGAACGACAGAATCCTGAACCTGCCGTCGATCATGAACGGCACCCGGAGGTTGTCCAGCGTCACCACCTTCCTGATCCGCTCGGGATGTCGTTTCGCGTAGTACATCGAAATGTCGCCGCCATTGGAGTGTCCGACCATCGTCAGATGGTCGTAATCCGCATTCGGCTGATGATCCCGGAGTTTCTCCATCGCGAATTCGATATTGGCGATGCCGCGCTGATACACCGGGAGGCGACCGACATAGGGTTCGCCGACCTTGGTCGCCAGCGGAGCGTCGGTCTCCAGATCGTGCTGAATGCTGACGGCCATGTAGCCACGCGCCGCGAACAGATTGGCGAGGAACGAGTACTCGGTGAAACGAACGGTGTTGCCGTGATTGAGAATGGCCACCGGCAGTTCGATCAACCCGGCGTCGGCCTGCATTTCCCGGTCGCGTCGGACCGCGATATCGACAGCCACTGGCCGATTGCGCACAGTGTCGAAGAACGTGAGCGTCTCGTGACGGATCGCCCACTTCGAGGCGGTGAAGTAAGCAACCGCCGAGACGAGGCCGAGCGCCAGCAGAACGGAGATTCCGCGCGTCATGGTCCATCCTGTGTCGACACAAGCCCATGCCCGGGCCTGGGAGACCGATGGAACGACTATAAATCACCGTTATATGACAGGAAGATCAAACATTAGCAGAAATCGGCTCGCGAGCTGTGCAACTGCACAAAGCCGCGACACCACGGGAGTTTTCTACTGCCGCGACAGCATGTCGTAGCAATGCCATGGCGCTCTCGGCGCTCCGGTAGCAGACCATTTTCGGTCGAGATGCAATTACTTCGACAAAAGGATGAGATGAAGCTTGCCTGCTACACGCCGACGATATCGTGTAGTTCGAGCGGCTTGTCGACCTGGGCGAACCATTCGGCGCGGTTGGCGGCGCGGCGGCGGCCACGTTCGTCGAGCGGCAGCTTGAGTTGCCGCAGCAGCCCGGTGACTTCCTCGCGCGCTGTGACGTGGCCCATGCTGGGCCGCGTGCCGAGCGTCGCCTCGTTGAGGTCGTCGAGCGCAGTGAGCCCGCGCGGAAAGAACTCGCGATACACCGAGCGCTCGGCGAAGCCGTCGAGCGGCCGAAAGCCGAGCCGCATCGCCAGATCCTTCAGATTGACGGCGAGCCGGTGGTTGTTGCGCGCGCCCAATGTCGACAGCCGGTTGCGCACCACGATCCAGTCGGTGTCGACGCCGTCGAGCTGGCGGCGCTTGCGGCGGGCATCGAGCACCATCGACGAATAGTGACTGGGACCGGTCACCGAATATGTCGTGGGATCGACGGCGCCGAGCACATCGAAATCGAGGAAGCTGTCGTTGATCGGCGTCACCAGCGTGTCCGCCATCGAATGCGCCAGCCGCATCAGATAGCTGTCGGAGCCCGGCGTATCGATCACGATGAAATCGAACGCGTGCTCGACCGCCGCGACCGCTTGCGCGAATTGCTGAAACTCGGCCGACTCATTGTCGGCGATCTGCATCGTCTCGCCGAGCTTGATGCAGCGGTGCTCCGGCAATTCGAGGTCGAGCCCGGTATGACGCGCCCAGATCCGGCGGTTGTTGAGGTTGCGGGTGAAGCTCTGCTGGCGGCAATCGAGATCGATGGTCGCGACGCGCTGGCCGGCCTTCAGCAACGCCACCGCAATATGCAGCGCCAGTGTCGACTTGCCCGAGCCGCCCTTCTCGTTGCCGAGGACAACGACGCGCGCCGATCCGGACTGTCCTTGCGTGGCCTGAACCAGCATCGATCTCCCCTTGTGGATATCTTCAAAGCGGCGGCATCCGCGGTCAAGCTCATTGCGTGGCGACGCTCCCGGATCAATGAACTTCGCGCTTAATCATGAATCGCAACGCGGCCGGCCGCTGAACGCGTGCGGGCGTTGGCGGCAGGCCGCAGCCTTTGATAGGTTGCGAGTCCCCACGGCTGCCGTCCGGCGGCCTTCTCCTTGCGAGTTGTCATTTTGCGAGTTGTCATGGCCCGTCCTCCCGTCGTCGCCCGAACCCTGCCTGCCCTCCGCCGCGCGCTCGGCGATCTGCGCCGCCGGAACGCCACCGTGGCGCTGGTCCCGACCATGGGCGCGCTGCACGACGGCCATTTGTCGCTGGTGCGGCTGGCCAAGCGGCGCGCCACCAAGGTCGTGGTGTCGGTGTTCGTCAATCCGACGCAATTCGCCCCGCACGAGGATTTCGGCTCCTATCCCCGCACATGGAAAGCCGACGTGTCGAAGCTCGCCGCTGAAGGCGTCGACCTGATCTGGAATCCCGACGTCAAGACGATGTACCCGGAGGGCTTCGCGACCCGGATTGAGGTCGACGGACCCGCCGTCGCCGGGCTCGAAGATCGTTTCCGCCCGCATTTCTTCGGCGGCGTCGCCACCGTCGTCGGCAAGCTGTTCCTGCAGGTCCGGCCGGACGTCGCGATCTTCGGCTCGAAGGATTTCCAGCAGCTTCGCGTCGTGACGCGGATGGCGGGCGACCTCGACACCGGCGTCAAGGTGATCGGCGCGCCGACGATCCGTGAGCGCGACGGCCTCGCGATGTCGTCGCGCAACGTCTATCTGACGCCGGAGGAGCGCCAGGTGGCGCCGACGCTGTATCGCGCCATGAAGGAGACGGCGAAGCAGCTCCGCGCCGGCAAGTCCGCCGACGCGTCGCTATCCGTCGGCGCGAAGATGATCACCGCCGCCGGTTTCTCGCTGGATTATTTCGAAGCGCGGCATGCCGACACGCTGGCGCCGATCCACTCGCTCAAGGCCGGCCCGATCCGGCTGCTGGTCGCCGCCAAGCTCGGCAAGACCCGGCTGATCGACAACGTCGCGGTCTGACGCCGCCCGCAGCCGCGATCGCCCGGCCCTTGCCTCCGGACCGACGACGTCACGGCCCCAGATCCTTCAGGGTGACCGCGCCGTCGCCGTCCTTGTCGAGCGCCTTCAACCAGGTGTCGCCGCCGTCGAGGAATTCGGCGCGAGAGACGCGGCCGTCGCCGTCGGCGTCATTCCACTCCCGCGTCAGTCCCTTGGCGACCCGCCGGATGTTCACCTGGTCTTCAGGAGAAAAACGCGCGATGCCGGCCTCCCGCACCTTGTCGAAGCGGGCGTATTCCTGCTGATCGATGTAGCCGTTCCCGTCGACGTCGAAGGCGTAAAACCGCTGCTCTCGCCCCTGTCGGATCTCTGCACGGGTGACGATGGCGTCGCCATTGCCGTCCCACTGTTCCAGGAAGTGCTCCAGGCTCGCCGACTGCGCCGCGGCAGCCGTCGAGACCACGGTAGCGACGATCGCCGCCACTGCTTTTATGCGCTGACTCATGTCGAATTCGATTCCTTTGCTGCTCAGAACTTCGCCTTGATACCCGCGTAGAATCCCCTCCCGTCGGCCGGCAGGAACGCCGCTTGGCCGGACGTCGCCTGATCGACCACCAGGGTGGTGGCCGCATAGGTCTTGTCGAACAGATTGGTGATCTCGCCGAACACGCGGAAGGTTTTGTCGATCTGGTACTCGGTGCGCAGATCGGCCACCGCGTAGGGGTCGGCGAACAGCGTGTTCATGTTGTCGACCGCCACCTCGGTCGGACTCCAGCGCACCGCGCCCTGCACCATCCAGGCGTCGGTCGCCTGCAACTGCAATTGCGCATGGATGAGGTGCGGCACCACGCCACCGAGATGATTGTTGCCGCGGACCGGATCGCCGGCGAAGCGGAAATCCTGATAGGTGTAGGCTAGACGTCCGGACAACCGATCGCTGAACCTGACGCCGGCGCCGAGTTCGACGCCGAAATGCGTCGTCCGGTCGGCGTTGACCGCCGCCAGCGCCGCGCCGGTGACGTCCCGCAGCGTAAGCAGTTCGTTGTCGACCCATGAGTAATAGGTCACGACGTCCCAGGAGAAGCGATCGGTGCGACCGCGCCAGCCGCCTTCCACCGTGTTCGCCGTCTGCGCGCTCAGGTTCGGCGTCGCGAACGCGGCGGCCGCCAGCAAGGCACCGTTCGGAGTCGGACGGCCGGGGCTGGAATTCGGCGTGCCGTTGACCGTCGCGATCAGGTCGTCATGGGTCGGCGGCTCGAAGCTGTGGCTGCCGGCGATGAAGAAGGTCTGCATCGCGTCCGGCCTGTAGGTCAAGGCGAGGCTCGGACTCCAGCCTGAATAATTGCGCGAATAGCTGCTGCTTTGGGTCGCCACAGATCCGTTCGGCAGCAGCGCCGTCGGGTTCGACGGGTTGTACGCGATCGTGGGACGCCGCGCTGCAGTGTAGACATCGTCGTTGTCCCGCGTCGCATAGGCGTAGGAGATCGAAGGCGACAGAACCCATTGCTGCCAGACCGGGACGTTGGCTCCCGCGTAGAGCGACAGCGTCTGGGCGTTCAGCCGGTTGGCGCCGAATTGCGCGCCGGTCTGGCCGCTCTGGTTGAGGTAGTAGCCGCGATCGGCCGAGCCGACGCTGTATTGCGCGGTGGTCTCGAACAGCGGCAGCAGCGCGGCAGCCGGATTGTAGGCGTAGCGGGCCACGCCGGTGAAGTCGCCGCCCTGCGTGGTGCGGACGCCTGAGGAGATCGGGAAGCGGAACTGGTCGTCGGTGTAGGTGTAGCCCATCGCGACGTCGAACAGATGCGCGTCGAACGTCGCCGTGGTGCGGTTGCCGACCATAAATTGGCTGGCCTCGCGCCGCGGCTTGTCGCGCACGGCATTGGGACCGGGGTTGGTCGCGACGCCTCCGACCACCCTCGGCCCGGTCGCGGTCTGCTTTGGATCGGCGAACAGCGCGGCCTTGTTCAGCGGACCCGCGACGTCGAAGCCGAGGTCGGTGTAGCCCATGAAGAACCGGGTCTTGACGTTCTCCGACAGCGCGACGCCGACATTGCCGTTGACGCTGACGCGCTCCGACGAATTGTAGTCGCGGAAGCCGTCGCGCCTGGTGTTGTCGAACTGGAAGAACGCATCGACATTATCCTTCTTGCCGCCGACCTGACCGCTGGTGTTGAACTGGCCGAAGCTGCCGCCACTCACGCCGATCTGGGTGCCCGGCTGACTCGAACCGGTCGGCGACACGAAATTGATCGCACCGCTCAGCACCGTGGCGCCGAGGCGATTGGCCATGTAGCCGCGATACACTTCGATCGACTCGGCCTGTTGCGGATTGGCGAAGCCGACGATGAAGGAGCCGTCCGCGCGATTGATCGGCAAACCGTTGTTGAGAATCAGCACGCCGCGCTCGGCCGGATTCTGCTGGGCGGCCCCGCGCATCTGGATCCGCGGCTGGTCATTGGAGCCCAGGAAATTCTGCACGATCAGTCCAGGGATACCGCTCAGGTTGTTGGCCAACGTCGGATTGCCGCGACTGGCCATGTCCTGCTGGGCCACCAGCGCGACGCCGCCGGGCAGCACGTCGAAGCGACGGCGTACGACGTCCGCGGACTGGGCTGGCTGCGCCTGCTGCTGCGCGGCGGTAGGCGCGGAGGCCGATGGTCGCGAGACCGCCGTCCGCGAACGCACCGCGGACCGCTCCGGCTGCCGCGATTGTTCGACGAGGATCGGATCGAGCGCGATGGTCGATCCAGGCGTCGCCGATTGCGCGAGACAGGCCTGGCTGACCGAGGACAACAGCACGGCGGCTGTGACGGTCCGAAACGCTCCGCCGCGTGCCTGCCTGATAGTCCCGGTCGCGATCGCGACCTTGGTTGGTGTATCCCCGTTCATCGATGCCCTCGTCAAATCGTTACTTGAGCGCCGCGGCGGTCGTCGTTCGACGCGTCACGCTGAAGGATCGGACAACGCCATGCCGAGCGACCGCCCGGGGAGCTCGCCCCTGCGGCGTCGACCATGACGGTGACCTTCTGGAATGATCTCGATGGCGAGAGGGCTTTCTCGATCGTGCGCGAACATACCGAGCGGGCGGTCGAGTTTTTTGCTTTGACGCAAACAACGCGACGGCATCGTCGCCGGCGCGGCGTTTGACATCCACTGTGACAATAATGTGCGCGCCGATTAGAGGGCTTCAAAACCACAACGGCGTTTCGTGCTGATAGGGAGAGCCTCGGGAAGCGCCCGCCCAACAATGAACGTTACAGGCTCGACCATGGACCAGGGTGCCCTACGCGCGTCCGTCGCACGCAGCGCGTTGTTTTCGCAATTGTCGGAAACCGAGATTGCAGTGCTGTTCAACGCCGCGATGCTTCGGCGCATTCAACAGGGACAGGTTCTGTTTCATCAAGGCGATCCGCCGAACTACCTGTTTCAGATCGTCGGCGGATTACTTCGGATCACCCAGATCAATTCCGACGGCGAGCAGATCACCTTGCGGATCGCGCGGCCGGGCGATCTGTGTTGCGTGGCGGCGCTTCGGCGTCCCGCCTATCCCGCGACCGCCATTGCGATCAAGGATGCGACCGTGCTGGTCTGGCGCGCGTGCACGTTCCTGGATCTGGCGAGGCGACATCCCGGGATAGCCGACAACGTGTTGTCGATCGTCGGAGATCGCGCGCACGAGATGCTGAATCGGGCGACCGAGCTGACCGGCAAGAGCATCGAGCAGCGGATCGCAGCTTGCCTGCTGCGCCTGTCTGCGCAGGCCGGCACGGAATCGGCAGAAGGCATTCACATCGAATTCCCGATCACCCGCTTCGACCTCGCCTCGATGGCAGGTCTCACCTACTTCACCGTGAGCCGCACGCTGAGCGCGTGGCAAAAGCAGGGGCTGGTGAAGACCGGTCGTCACCGCCTCACGATCCTGAAGGTCGCCCACATCGTCGGAATCGCCGAGCCGCGGATCGGTCGCTGAGTGCACCGCGGCGTCAGATCCGGAGCAACCGCGCACGCCGACCGGGACTGCCCCAGCGCGCCGGCCGTTCCCGCTCGTACGTCCGGGCGAGCAGCAAGGCGACGGCGATCGACGCTGTGCAGCCGGTGGTTGCCTAGAGTAATCCCAGCTCGCGCAATTCGCGGCGCATCGGCTCAGGCATCGCCGCGATGCTCTCCGCGGCCTTGCCGAGGTCGGGCGGCGCGTCGGACGTCTGGAGATAACGCCAACCCTGGAACGGCCGCATCGGCCGCGGGTTCACCGGATGGACCTTCGGCTCCATGATCAGCCGGCAACGGCTGATGCCGTCGCCATCGCGAAACGGCTCGATGCCGATCAGCTTTTCGCGCGCGGCGATCTCGCCGCGGATCACCCAATAGATCGAGCCGCCATCGAGCAGCTCGGCGTCGCGCTTCGGCACCATGCGGGTGATGTGGACGTGCTGAGGCGGCAGCCCCTGCTGGCGCGCCAGTCTGGCGCGATCGGCTATGCGGCTGGTCAGGTCGTCGACCGATTCGCAGCCGACCGCCAGCTTGATCAGATGAAGCGCCATGGTTCGGATGCGTCCTGATGCGGGAAAGGGTCGCGCTCAGTTATCCGAACTTGCCTCCTCCGGCGCAAGCTGGACCGGCGCTGCGGCCACAGGCGGTTTCGGCTTCGGCGGCGGCGGGGGACGCCTGACGGCGGCTTGCGCGTTGGCGGGAGCCTGCGCGTCCGCCGAAGCCGGCGCTGGCGCCGGAGCGCGTTTCGCGGCGGCCGACGGCGAGTTGTGAGCGGCCGCGTTGCCGCCCGCCGCTCCGGCGGCTGTTGCGGCCGGCCTCGGCGACGGCGTTCCGGCTGTGGCGCTCGACTTCGGCGCCGGCGGGGGCTCGGCCATGATCGAAATCGGAGGAATCGAGGACGAGGTCGGAAAATCGGCGTTGGTCGGCCTGCCACTCGGCGCCTCGACAATGCCCATGACGCCGCCCGGCGCGGCAGCGGCGAGCGGGCCGCTCCCGGCTCCCCAGGACGGCGCAGCGCGCGTCACCGCCGTCTCGTAGACGTGCTCGTTCATGTTGGCAGCGATCCGGCTGGGATCGGTCAGCGATTGAAACGCGGCGCATCGATCGGGCACACAGCGATCCTGCGCGGTCAGCACATAGGCGATCAGACCATAGCGGTCGCGCTCGATCGAGCGGCGCAGCCGTTCAATGTCCGGGGTCATCCGCTTGTTCGCCGAAGCGACGTCGCCGAGCGAGGTCAACTGCGCCAGCCTTGCTGAGGCGTAGGACACCGCCGCGGCGACCGTCTCGGGCGAGCCGAACAGCGCGCGTTCGCAGGCCGCCTGCACGGCGTCGCCGGCGAGATCGTCGACACAGGCCAGCGCCGGCATCGGGCTGATCGCCCGGGCGGCGTCAACGCTGCGCAGGCCACTGCCCGCGCCGTCGACGAACACACGCCACGATGCGAAGCCGGCCACCCCGACCGCCAGCAGCGTGACGATGCCAAGCACGCCATTCGCGACCGACTTGTCGGCCCGCAGCAAGGCGATGACGAGAATCAGCGCAAAAACGGCCGACGCGGCGATCGCGGCCCAGATCGGCAAATTCGGCGAATGTAAAATCCGGTCGGCTGCAGCCGACCACGAAGCCCACTCCATGCGCGTTGTCCCCTTGCGCCAGTCCGGTTCAAATCAACACCGGCTTTGCGACCAAAATACGCGCAAGCTTTGACCAACCGCGTTCATGCCGCGGTACCGGAGAGATCGGAGTTGCTCTCAGTGAAGGGGGTACGCGAAAAGACGACGGTCAGCCAACGCCCGCGGTCAGCAAACCGTGAGCTGGCTTTCCTTGGCGACCCGCTCGAAGGTTTCAGACGAGCTTTTGATGCGGTATTGGCAGTCGGAGCCATCAGTCGGGAGCAACCGGATGACCTCGTAGATACCGCTCGCTGCCGGGCGGGCAACGTTGCTGGCGGTAAAATACACATTTTCACCAACCACGAACTTGTGCTTCAACGCTCTAACTCCATGCGCCACGCCGGCTGCCAAGGATCCCCACCTGCAACCGACTGAAACCCCGGCATTTTACATAGCATGCGCACCAGTCTGCTGACCAGTGATCAGAGGGCATAGCTCACGCGTCAATTTTGCAGATTTTTCAGGGAGGTAGGAGGAAAAACCGGTCGATTCCGAAGGCTTGCGCGGCCGCCGCTGGAGCGCTGCTTCAATCGATCTCGAATTTGGCAATGACGAGGGCCTCCGCCATCGCCGCCTCGGTCCATTCCTGGAATGCCGGCAACGCCATCATCACCGCCATATAGCCCTGACAAACTGGATCCAGCTCGATCGCATAGGTGCGGAACCGATGGACGACCGGGGCGAACATGGCGTCCGCCCCGCTGAAGGCGCCGAACAGATACGGCCCGAACCGGCCATAGCGCTCGCGGCAGTCGGTCCAGATCTGCTTGACCCTGGCAATATCCGCCTGCGCGGCGTCCGAGAGCGTTTTCGGTCCGACCGGGCGGTGGATGTTCATGCCGCATTCGTTGCGCAGCGCCGCGAACCCCGAATGCATTTCCGCCGAGACCGATCGCGCGTGCGCGCGCGCCGCGACGTCGTCGGGCCAGAGCCGCGCCTTGGGGAAGCGTTCCGCGGCATATTCGATGATCGCCAGCGAATCCCAGATGGTCACGTCGCCATCGATCAGCACCGGCACCTTGCCGGAGTCGGTGAAGGCAAGAAGGCGCCGCTTGTCCGCGTCGCCGGTGTAGAGCGGGATCACCACCTCGTCGAAGGCGATATTGGTGGCCTTCAGCGCCAGCCAAGGCCGCATCGACCAGGACGAGTAGTTCTTGTTGCCGATTACCAGCGTCCGCGCCATCGATGAACTCCAGAAGCAGCCGATTCCAAGCGGCCTGCGCGACACACTCAATCGCGTCGCCGGGCCGGCTGTCAATCAGAGCGTTTTCGCGCGAATTCGGCGCCGGTTCGCATCGAGACAACGCTTCGGAATCGGAATCTCGAGCATCGGTTTTGATTCCATCTGAACGGAAGCGGCGGTTGCGGACAGCGGCGCGATGCTGCAGGTGTGACGGATGAACATCCAGGATTCGCCCAGCGCCACGCCCGCGTCTCTCGAAGACGCCCTCCTCTCCGTCCTGACCAAGGCCAGCCCCGGCACGCTCAGCGCGCCAGAAATCGCCCATGCGATCGCACCTGAAGGCGACTGGCACGGCCTGCTGATGCCGATCCGCCGTAGCGCCGTCGCGCTGGCGATGGCCGGCCGACTGGTGATCTACCGCAAAGGCAAACCGGCTGACCCGACCGACTTCCGCGGGGTCTATCGGCTCGGTCTGCCGCGGCACGACTGACGCGGCGCGCCCGCAAACGCGGAGACCGGTGTCTTGCGATCGGGATCCGCGCCGAACGCGCGGCGCCGCTACGGCGACGGTCGCGGCGCCGCGCCCTTCCCGCCGAGCCGATAGGCCAGCAGGCCGGCCCATTCGTGGACCGCGACGTCCATGCGCGCGAGGCCGCTGCTCAGCCGGTCGAACGGCAGCGCCGCATCACGCCAGCCGCGCGTCCGCCAATCCACCGGATAGGCCTGAACATCGAACTCCACAGCGCGGAAGGCTTCGATCGACCGCGGCATATGAAACGCCGAGGTCACCAGCAACCAAACCTCGCCGGGCTTCGGCGACACCAGTTCGCGCGTGAAGCTCGCATTTTCCGCGGTCGTGCGTGACTTGCTTTCGAGCACGACGCGATCCGGCGCAACGCCGAAACGGGCAAGCAGCTCGCCTGCGATCGGCGCTTCGGCCACCGAATTCGCGATCAGATTGCCGCTGCCGCCGCTGTAGATGATCCGCGCCTGCGGATATTGCCGCGCCAGCTCGAGCGCGGCGACGACGCGCTCGGCGGACGAATCGATCTCCAGCGAACTCCGCGCGGCGCTGACCTCGGAGTCGACCGCGCCGCCGAGCACGATGATCCCGTCCGGCGCGCGGCCGTTGAACTGCCACGGCGGGAAGCGCTCCGACAGCGTGAGCAACAGCACGCTGCCGAGCGGCGAGTAACCGGCCACGAGCAGCAGCACGACGCCGACGCCCAGCACCCGCGCACCGGCGCGCCGCCATCGCGTCAGCAGCAGCACCACGCCCGCCAAACAGATCATCGCGATCGTGTTGGAAGGATGGAGGAAGAAGCCGAGAATCTTGGAGAGCACGAAGAACATCGGTCACCCGCGTGATCTTGAACGTCCGCGCGAGGTGCGTGATTTCGCAGGCCGGGTCAATCCGGAGGAGTGTCCCTCAGTCCCATTCCGGCTCGGTCGGCGTGTGGACCAGACGGCCCTGGGGACTACCCAGGCTGAAGATTTCAACCATCTCGTCGTCGGTGAGTTCGAAGTCGAACACGTCGATGTTCTGCGACAGCCGTTCGATCCGCGAGGTTCGCGGGATCGCGGCGACGTTCTGCTGCACCAGCCAGCGCAGACAGACCTGGGCGGCCGACTTGCCGTGCGCGGCGCCGATCCGCGTCAGGACTTCGTTCTGTTTGGCGTGTCCCTGCGCGATCGGACTGTAGGCGATCAGCGCCACGCCGTGGTCTGCGCAGGCCGCCAGGACCCGGGTCTGGTCGAGAAACGGATGATACTCGACCTGATTGCACACCAGCGGCTCCGGACAGGCCGCGACCGCCCTCTCCAACAGCGCCACCGTGAAGTTCGAGACGCCGATGTGGCGCGCGATGCCGAGGTCCCGGACATGCGCAAGCGCACCCATCGTCTCCTCTAGCGGCACGTGCGGATTGGGCCAGTGCAGCAGCAACAGGTCGACCTCCGACAGCCGCAGCTTGACGAGGCTGTCTTTCGCCGAGCGGAGCAGGTCGCTGGGTGCGAAATGCGTCGTCCAGACCTTGGTCGTGACGAACACGTCGCTGCGCCGGACGTGGGAGTTGCGGATGCCCTCGCCGACGTCGCGTTCATTGTTGTAGATCTGTGCGGTGTCGATGTGGCGGTAGCCGAGCCGGAGCGCCTGCTCGACGACCCGCGAGCAGCCGTGACCGCTCAGCTCCCAGGTGCCGAGCCCGATCGCTGGAATTTTCGCGCCGTGGGCTTCAACAAACTGCATGTCGGTCGCCTCGTAGTCGGCAACGCAAGACCCGTTGCCGCAGTATGTCCCCGGATCTCCGCGCTGCCAATCGCAGCGGACTACGGGGCCGACGAATTCCTCGCAACCGGCGCGGCGAGCGCGGCGAATACCGTCTCCGGGGCGTGCGAGATCACGGACAGCAGCGCCCGCGCTGGACCGCGCGGAATCCGCTTGCCCTGCTCCCAGTTCCGGATGGTCTCGACCGGAACGCCGAGCCGCGTGGCAAATTCGATCTGGGTCAGCCGGGCGCGCCGACGCAGGTCGCGCACGACCGGCACGGCCGGCCCGGACATCGCCGGCTCATCCGGGACCAGCGGACACTCACGCCCGTCGCGTAGTTCGACGATCCGTCCATCCGCCTTCAGGCGCAGCCTCTGCAACTGATGTGTCATGATCAGATCGTCCGCCAGCGGCGTTAACAGCCGATGAAGGCGTGCTACTTCAATCCGAACCACAGCGTGGCGATACCGAGAAACGAGAAGAAGCCGACCACGTCGGTCACCGTGGTGACGAACGTCCCCGAGGCGACGGCGGGATCGGCGCGGACCCGGTCGAGCGCGATCGGGATCAGGATTCCGCCGAGCGCGCCGGCCACCAGATTGCAGACCATCGCGAGCCCGATCACCACGCCGAGGCCCGGCACCCGGAACCAGGCATAGGCGGCCAGGCCGGTGATAATCGCAAAGCCGATGCCGTTGACGAGGCCGACCAGCAATTCGCGCATCACCACGCGATAGGCGTTGCTGGGGCCGAGCTCGCGGGTCGCCAGCGCCCGCACCGCCACGGTCATGGTCTGGGTGGCGGCGTTGCCGCCCTGGCTGGCGACGATCGGCGCCAGCACCGCCAGCGCCACCATCTGCTGCAACTCGCCCTCGAACAGGCCGAGCACCGAGGACGCCAGGAACGCGGTCGCAAGGTTGACCAGCAGCCAGTTGAACCGGCCGCGGGCGATGGTCCAGACCCGGTCCGACAGCTCTTCGTCGCTGGTGACGCCGCCCAGCGCCTTGAGGTCCTCGTCGGCTTCCTCCTCGATGACGTCGACCACGTCGTCGATGGTGATCACGCCGACCAGCCGGTTATCGGGGTCGACCACCGGCGCCGCGACCAGATTGTACTTGCCGAACAGCCGCGCCACCTCTTCCTGATCGTCCAACGCCGAGACCTTACGGCGGTCCTCGTCGATCAGATCGGCCAGCGGCACGTTGCGGTGCGACCGCAACAGCGCATCGAGCGCGATCGCGCCCTGCCAGTAATTGGCGCCGTCGACGACGTAGATCTCGTAGAAACGCTCCGGCAGATCGGGCGTATCCCGCATGAAGTCGATCGCCTGGCCGACGTCCCAGTCGCGCGGCACGGCGATGAATTCGGTCTGCATCCGCCGGCCGGCGGAGTTTTCCGGATATTCGAGACTGCGCTCGATCGCGTCGCGCTCGGACGGCGGCAGCTTGTCGAGGATCTCCTCCTGATCCTCTTCGTCGAGCACCTGCAGCAGCTCGACGGCGTCGTCGGAATCCAGTTCGCGAACGCCCTCGGCGACCGTCTCGGGCTCGAGTTCCTCGAGGATCTCCTCGCGGACGGTCTCGTCCACCTCGTTCAGCGCCGAGAAGTCGAAATCCGTCCCGGTGAGTTCCACCAGGCGCACGCGCTCGTCGGAATCGAGCGCTTCGATCAGATCGCCGACATCGGCCTCATGGAGATCGGAGACGATCTCGCGCAGGAAGGGCGCATTTTCCGTGGCGATCGCGCGGGACACCGCCTCGACGAAGTCGGCCCTGATTTCGCCCTGCTCGTCCCGCATCAACGGCGGGTCGAGAATGGGCTGGCCGGCTCGCCCGACCGCGTCGATATCGTCGGCCATGGCGTACCCCGCGGGTTTTATCGGTTGCAGATTTCGCGCGCCATCGGGCAAGATGCGCTGTCGATCGGCGGATCGCGTGCATTTGGCAATACTCAATCGGTGACGCACGGCGCAATGAGATTCGTGACGCCCGCGATCAATCCATCAGCCAGAAGGGGCGTCATGACCGTATCGAAAGCAGCGGCCGCGGTAGTTGCTCTCGGCGTCTTCGGCTCCGCGGCGCAGGGCGCCCCGTGTCCCCACCCCGGCGTGCTCGGCACCGCGCGCACCATGGTGGTCGACGCCGCGAAATATCCGCGTGTCGGCACCAAGAGCTTTCCGCAGACGCTGCCGCTCGACGATCATGAGGTGGTGCTGACATTCGACGACGGCCCTGCGGCGACGACGCCGAAGATCCTGAATGCGCTCGCCGACGAATGCGTCAAGGCGACCTTCTTCCTGGTCGGCAGGCCGGCGTCCGAGATGCCCGCTCTGGTCGGCCGGATCGCGGCCGAGGGACACACCGTCGCGCACCACACCTGGTCGCATCAGCACATGACGAAGCTGAGCCACGCCGACGCGCTGGACGAGATCAACCGCGGCATCGCCGCCGACGAGGACGTTCTCCGCGGCAAGGGCTACGCGATATCGACGACGAAGTTCTTTCGGTTTCCCTATTTCGAATCGACCCCGGCGCTGCTCGATGATCTGGAATCACGCGGTATCGTCGTGTGGGGTGCGGATCTTTGGGCCAGCGACTGGAACCTGATGACTCCGGAGGTGCAACTGAAGCTGATCACTGATCGGCTCGAAGCCGCCGGCAAGGGCATCATCCTGTTTCACGATCCGCGTCCGCAGACCGTCGCGATGATGCCGGCTTTCCTGAGCTATCTGCGCGAGAACAATTATCGCGTCGTGCATGTCGTGCCGCCACCCGCCGAACACCCCGCGGTCGCGGGAGGGTCGCACGCGACGCGCTGATCGCGCGCTGGTGCGAAGCGACAAATCGTGATCAATGCGACAGTTAAGCTGCCGTTCAGGCCGCTGTTCTACTGTGATGTATGGCTGGTCTGATGATCCGGGGTGCGTGGTCTCGCGATGGCAAGTGAACTGTTTCGACGAAGGGCCCGGACGTGGTCCCTGCTTGGCATCGCCTGTGTGACCGTAGCGCTGGCCCTCCCCGCCACCCGGTCGATGGCGGCCGATTGCCCGGGCAACCCGGGCGCGCTCGGGACCTCCCGGACGCTGGTGGTGGATCCGCGCGAGCATCCGCGGATCGGCACGATGCAATACGCCGAGACGCTGCCGCTCCAGGACCATGAGGTGGTGCTGACCTTCGACGACGGCCCGCTGCCGCGTCACAGCAATGCCGTGCTCGATATTCTCGCCAAAGAATGCGTCAAGGCGACGTTCTTCGTGGTCGGTCGGATGGCGAAGGCCTATCCGGACGGCGTGCGCAGAATGCACGACGCCGGCCACAGCATCGGCACCCACAGCCACAACCATCCGCTCAGCTTCCACCGGATGACGGTCGAGCAGGCCAAGCAGGAAGTCGATGAGGGCATCGACGCGGTCGCGACCGCGCTTGGCGACCGCGCGGCGGTGGCGCCGTTCTTCCGGATTCCCGGCCTGCTGCGGGCCGAGGCGGTCGAAGGCTATCTCGGCTCCCAGGGCATCCAGACCTGGAGCGCCGACTTCCCCGCCGACGACTGGCGGCACATTTCGCCGGCCGCCGTCTATGGCCTGGCCATGAGCCGGCTGCAGGCCAAGGGGCGCGGCGTGCTGCTGCTCCACGACATCCAGCCGCGCACGGTGGCGGCGCTGCCGCAGATCCTGCACGAGCTGAAGGCCCGCGGCTTCCGCATCGTGCATGTTGTGCCGGCGACGCCGGATCGGCCGAAGACGCCGACCGAGCCGTCGCAATGGCGGCTGCGTCCGATCACCGAACAGGTTGCGATCTCGCGTTGGCCGAAGGTGCCGAGCTTCAGCTTCGCCAACGCCGAGATGCTGCCAGGGCCCGCGGTCTCCGATCTTGGTCTCAATGCCGGCCACATGACGGAGTCGGTCGGTGGCCCGAGGCATCTGGCGCGCGGCCAGACGCCGCTGCCCAAGCGCGCGCCGTGGCCGCGACAGACCCCGATGGCGGCGTCCGCGAATCTGATCGCCTTCCCGATTCCTGCGGGAGTCCTGTTCAGCATCCCGGAAAAGAGCCAGCCGGCGATCCGGACGATGATTCCCGTCGCGTCGCATCATGCGACGGCCGGCGCCGGGCTGGGCGCGACCAAGCTGGACGAAGCTGCGCCAGCGACCGCCGCCGGCGCCCCGGTCCGCCAGATCTCCGGCAGCGCCGCGATCGCGCCCGCCGCCCTGCAGCGCGGCCCGATCGGCCTCACCGCACGGCCGCGACCGCTCAATCATTAAACAGCGTTTTCCAACCAACAGCGCCGGTCCGCGCGAAGACGCGCCGAATCGGAAATTTGCAGCGTGCGCCAACGATAGCGAACGCGGCTTGATCTGCGCGACAGAACGGCCATATGACTACTGTAGTCATATATCTTGTTGAGGCCTCGCTATGCGTGAGATTCAGCTTCGGGATGCGAAATCCGGCCTATCGGCACTGGTCGACGATGCCGTCAGCGGCGAGCCGGCCATCATCACCCGGCATGGCAAACGCGAGGCCGTGCTTCTGAGCTATCGGGAATGGGAGCGGCTTTCGCAGATCCCCTCGTTCGGCCGCCTGCTGATGGCCGCGCCACTTGCGCCGGAGGACCTGCCGCCACGCGATGCCACGCCGCCGCGCCAAACCGAGTTTTGACGCGGTGTATCTGGTGGACACCAACGTGATCTCGGCCGGTGCGCCTTCGAGATCAGCGTCCCCCGCTCTGATCGCTTGGATGGACCATCATTCGCCGCAGCTTTATGTTTCGGCTGTCACGGTCGCGGAAATCGGGGACGGCATCGCCAAGGCGCGACGTCAGGGCGCGACACGTAAGGCGGCCGACCTCGACGCCTGGCTCGATACTCTGCTGCATCTTTATGGCGAGCGCGTTCTCGGCTTCGACGTCGCAACGGCTCGCGTGGCGGGAATGTTGTCCGATCGCGCGCGCGGAGAAGGGCAATCGCCGGGCTTCGCCGACATCATCATCGCCGCAACAGCGCTGCAGCACGGATTGACGATTCTATCGCGCAATCTGAAGCATTTCGAGCCGCTTGGCGTGCCCGCGCTCGATCCCTTCGCGACGCTGCCCACGGCGCGATAGAAAATCCGATCGAACGCCGCTTCGGTTGCGGAATTGCGCCCCATCAACGCCCGAGCGCTCGCTTGAAGCTCGGTCGCTGCAGCGCTATGTTGGACAGAACTGAATTCTGTTCAACATCGGCATACGCCATGACCAAGGCACCAGCAGGCAAGTCCCCAACGCGCCGGGGCAAGCAGGCGGCAGGCACGGCTAAAGGCGGCTTGAGTAAGATCAAGACCGTTCATCGCGAGCAGACGACCGGTCGGCATGTGGTCAGCAAGACACGGTTCGAAGCGGTTATGCGGGCAGCGGAAAAGTCCGGTCTCCTGAACGAAAAAGGCGGTCGTATTGGTGGCAGGGTGAGCCTGGCATTGGTCAGCCAGGCCAAACGCCAGACCGGCATCGAGACGGATACGGACTTGATTGAATTTGCCCTGGCAACGGTTGCGCTCGAGGATAACTTCGCCGACGCGTTCAAGGAGTCTCGTGGCAAGGTCGACCCGAAGCTGAAGCTCGGTTTTTGAGGTGACGGAGTTCGATTTCGACGCTGCCCGGCGGTGGGCGCGCTTCGATCCGCAAAGAACGCTGACGCGACGAAGCGACAATGAACTTCCGTTCGTCAATGCGGGCTCAATCGGCGGGCAAGGACTTCTGCTTGATACCTGCGTTTACATCGATCAGATGCAAGATCGTTCCCCTCGGATCCTGGACGATCTGATCGCCCAACGACAGGTCAACCATTCGACCGTCGCGATCCAGGAACTGATGCACACGGTCGGGGTATTGAATCCATCCGATGCGCGAACCGCCACCGTCATTGAGGTCATCGGCAAGCAGATCAGGGCGATGCCACCACATCGCATCTTTCCGCCGGACAACGAGATTCTCGGACGTGCGGCGCTGCTGTCGGGCATCCTCTGCCGCCTCCAAGGCTACGGAAAGGACGGCAAGCTGCGCGCGCTCCAAGACTGCGTGCTGTTCCTTCAAGCGCAGAAGCTCGGCTTGGTTGTCCTGACTGCGAACATCGGCGACTACGATGTTCTGCTCCAGCTCATTCCAGCCGGACGCGTGCTGCTCTATCGTTCGAAATGAATCCGATTGATATTTGAACAGGCTCTTGACGAGACCTCGCTTGGCGATCTCTCAAGCCTTATATTTCAATGGGTTGAAGCTTTGGTGCGCTCGGAGGGCGGTTAATTTTGTTTCAATATCAATAGGTTGAAAGGATCGTTTGAACTACAAAGTGCATTTCAAATCCAAAAGTGTCTTTCACTAAGGACGCCATAGGAGCTGGTCGTTCGAGTGTATTGCCACAGAGTGCCCTGTTCCCACGGATGACTAGGAGCGACCGGTCGTCGTGTTCAGATGTTTGAAGAACTCCCTCCCGCTCCGCAGGCGTGCTGAGGAGTTCGTTGCGTCGACGAAGCAGCGCGGGCGCCCATTCGCTATCTCTGCGCACCCCGCCTTGGTGCTGTTTCAAAAGCCGCTGATGCAAAATTTCGGTGAAGCGTTGCGTCTTGGGGGCAGCAGGCGAACATGTCAGCGGCAGGTTCAAATCGGGGACCTGCAAGCTCGTTTGTTATAACTTCCGACCTGGGAGACCTTTGGCGTCCTGCAGCGAGGTCCAGAATGGCCACCAGCTCGCCGCGTAAGATGGCGTGGCTCTCGCCCCGCTTATCTCCGGGAGTTATAACCACCTCGCCAATCAGCGAGCGAATATCCTCCCGGGCCTCCCCATTGGACGCCGGCTCGGCCAGCGTCTCGGCAAGACGGGTCACCTTGGCGCGGTAGTGCTCGGCGATATTCGGATGGACGTCCGGCAAATCGGTCGGGGATTCGGCAAGTCGGGCCTCGATCACGGCTTTCTGGTGCGCCAGCTCCGTCATCCTCGCCTTCATGGCTGGCTGGTACATCCCGTCCTCGATCGCGTCCATGATCCCTTTGATGCTCCGCTCGATCTTCTCAAGGGCGCGGCGCCCTGCTTCCGCTTGCGCTCGCCGTTCGTGATTCTGGCGGTTGGTCTCCTCCGCGTAGGCACGCACGGCGACCGCCACGGCCTCGGGGGAAACCAGCTTGTCGGTAAGGCCGGCCAGCACGCGCCGCTCGATGTCGTCGCGACGAATGGTCCGGCCATTGTCGCAGATTCCCTTTCGGAAATGACCAAGACAGCCGTAGCGATCATTGACGACTATGCCGTATCTGGTGCCGCAGCATCCGCAGATAAGTAAGCCCGAAAGGAGGAAACCAGGACGGCGCAGGCGGTTCAGTCGCTCCGCGCGCGCCGCCCGGACGCCGATCGTCGTAGCCTCGAACTGCTTCGCTAGCTCGGCCTGGCGCAGCTTTACCCGCTGCCAAAGCTCGTCATCGACAATGCGAAGCTCTGCCACCTCGGTCCTGATCCACTTGGCTTCAGGGTTCGGGCGCGATACGCGCTTGCCGGTGTTCGGATCTTTGATAAAGCGCTGTCGGTTCCAGACCAGGACGCCGGAATAAAGCTCGTTGTTGACGACGCCGTTGCCCCGGCAGGCGTGCCCCCGGATCGTCGTGTCGCCCCAACTGTGACCGAACGGCCCCGGAATGCCGTCTCGGTTCAGATCGGTCGCAATGGCGCGCGGCGATTTGCCTGCTGCGAATTCCCGGAAGATGCGGCGGACAACCACGGCCTCGGCCTCATTGATCTTACGTTCGCCGCGAACCGGCTCGCCCTCGCTGTCGGTGCGCTTCACCACGTCGTAGCCGTAGCAGAGACCGCCGCCCGCCTTGCCCTTCTCCACCCGGCCCCGCAAACCACGATGGGTCTTTGCAGAGAGGTCCTTCAGGAACAGAGCATTCATCGTGCCCTTGAGACCGACGTGAAGTTCTGAGATTTCGCCCTCGGCCAAGGTCACGATCTGTACCCCAGCGAAACGCAAATGCTTGAACAGCGTTGCCACATCAGCCTGATCGCGCGAGACGCGGTCCAGCGCTTCCGCAAGCACAATGTCGAATTTGCCGCGCTGCGCATCCTGCAACAGCGATTGGACCCCCGGCCGGAGAATGACGCTGGCGCCAGAGATGGCAGCATCATGATAGGTACCTATGACCTGCCATTGCTCCCTGCCGGCATGCTCACGACAGATGCGGAATTGGTCCTCGATCGATGCCACGCTCTGATTGTCGGTCGAATAGCGGGCGTACAGCGCAACCCTGGGCATGACGTTCTCTCCGGATCAGGCCTCACGACGATTCAACAATTTGTGCAGCTGCCGAGCCGCGTGCATTCACGCCCCCCCACGCTCAGCGCTACCCGCTTTCTCGCTGAAGAACCTGTCCCTATCGTGGCGACGGTTTGTTGTCGTTGGCGGCAACCGGCGGCGCCCCCTGCGCGCGAGCGAGCTGGCGGCCGATAACTTCCGCAATCCGCAGAATGCGGGGGTCGATCGGCACTCCGGTGCACACTCCGTTGTCGTTGGCTGGGCGAGGCCCTTTGCTTTCCTGTTCCACCGCGATTCCGACGCTCCCTCGTCATGTCCAACGAACGAAAGACAATGAGTGAGCGCAGAGCGGAAGTCGCAAAGTCGAACTGTCGTAGCGCGGCGTAAGAATACTTGCAGTCGGCGATCTAATTCGCCCGGGTTGCCGAAAGAGAGACAAGCGTGACGCATAATTGAGTCACTACCCCTGTATTCTATACCGTTCAGGTGGCTCTTCGCAGCGGCGATTCCAGCCGGCGGGCATTTTTTCTACGGTTTCTTTCTTCTTTCGACAGAATTTCTCCAACCCTTGAAACCGAAATCCCGAACTCGGACGCGAGCGATTTCATTGTTGCACCATCTCGATGCTTTTGTTCGATCAACGCGTTTCGAGAAGCTTTTGACGTATTCGTACCACAGCTATCCGATGAACCTACTTCCATATCTGTTATCTCCATGTGCGCAGCGGTGCATAAACGGCGGCAGACCACCCCGGCGGTCGATCGAGTTTGCTCTCTCCGAGATCGAAGAAAGTATGCTTGGAACGAAATGCCGCCGCGCCGTTCTTAATCATCTACGCCGGATACTAGCGCTTTAGGCAGTGCGGCTCAATCGCGACGGTGAGAAACAACAACAGAATTGTTTATGTGAACGAACTCGACACCAACTTCCAGAACTACATTGGTGTGGTTGTCGGTGCCGTTTACAACAGCGGAAACAGCGAGCTGCGCAATGAATATGGCTGGCTTGCCAAACAACTTGGCGGGCCTCGTCGCTCCCATGCTGGGCGCTGCATGAAGAGTGTTTTCGTGGCAAGCCGCGCGATGGCGGGCGACGCTGCGATATTTGAGTCTCCACGCCGCCCGCCATCGGGTCACGTCCGATCCTGCTGCGGCTGCGCCCTATTGTGCGCATATGCCGAACGATCCGCCTCGAACGCTTGCTTTCCCGTCGCCGTCCATAGCTTACGCGCCTGTTCGCCCTGATCGCTTCGGAGCTTGTCGGCCATCCAGATCAGCGCGCCAAAGATGGTTGCGCGGTCGTCGCCGGTCAGATCCACAATGCCGGATTTGAGAACGAGGCCGCCGAGTTCGATCAGACGCCGCGTGCGTTTGCGCCGCTCGACCTGCCAGGTGCGCATGTCATGCCGTGCCAGCGCCGCTTGATGGCGGTTGCGCGCCGCCCGGATGTGAAGGAGCGCCGCCCGTGTCCCGGTCAGATGCCGGTGCAGATCGGCGCGACCGGCTCTGAAAGAACTCGGCCCCGCGCTTCGCCCATGCCTCCCTCTTTCCGGCATCTTTGGTCTCAGTCAACACGATCAGCGCGCCGGCCAGTTCGTCGGCGTCGAGAATGTCGGCACCGGTGGCGATCACCAGTTCGCCGAGTTGCTGCACCTTGCGGGTTCTGAGGTCTCTGGCCTTTTCTTCCAGCGCCCTCAGTTCGGCATCAAAGTCGCGTGGCGTTTCGTCGACGACGAGGCCCTGCGCGAGCGCCTCAAGGAAGCCAAGGGCATCGGCACGCCGGCGACGCGGGCCGAGATCATCGGCGGGCTGAAGAAACAGGCCTTCCTGACAATCCACGGCAAGCACATCGTGCCGACCGAAGCCGGCCTGTCGCTGTTCGGCATTCTGCAACAGGCCGATCCGGCGCTGGTCGACCCCGGCGTGACGGCGCAGCTCGAATGCCTGCTCGACGACGTCGTTGTCGGGAAGCAGGAGATGCTCGGCGCGATAGACGCCGTGTGCGAAGTCGCGCAACGCATCATCGGCAAGCTGACAGAAACCACCGCCGCTGGGAGCCCCGCTTTGCTCGGTGATGCGTCAGCCACCCGATCCTTTCCGCCGACACCAGCGATGAAGCGCTATGCTGACAGCCTCGCCCGGCAACTCGGCATCAAACCACCTTCCGGCTACAAAACCTCAATGTCGATCTGCGGCGCGTTTCTAAAACAACACGCCCCCAAGAAGGCCAGCGGCGATTCAAACGAGACGGTCGAACCCAAACCGGTGAGTTCGGCGCAGTTATCCTACGCCCGGAAGATCGCAATCGCTAAAGGCATCGTCGTTCCGGATGAGGCCAAGACCAATTCCGCCGCCATGGCCGCGTGGCTCGATTCGAACAAAGGCGCCAAGCATCGAAGCGGCCATCGCAAGGCCGCGGCGAGGACCGCTGGAACAAGCACATCCCGATCGATGGGATCGCCGAAGAGAGTTAGGAAATTAAAATCTAAGGCGGTGAGCGATGCAGCACCGACCCCGCCTCATTCTGCAACAGCCACACCGTTACGAATTCCCTATGGCAACAAGGAGGTCGCACTCAAGCTTGGCGCACGTTATCGCAACGGCGGCTGGTTTGCCCCGCCCGGAATCGACCTCGCCGCGTTCAGCGAACGCGGGTGGGTATAGCTGATGCCCGCTTTACTTCTCTCTTGTACGCAGGCAGGCGCAACGACGGAGCGGCACAGCGCTCCTTGACGATGGCTGATGGTAAGAAAATCGTCCGCGAACGTTCATCTCAATCGACAAGCTGCGACGACAGCTTTTGCGATTCTTCGTTTTTGTACGCCACGACCGCCGAATGCTGCTTGGGCGTAGAAATCACTTCCATGAATAAGCTGTTGCGGCTTTGATGGATCCGCCCGGCCATTTGCGGTGGTGATAGAGCATGATGATTTCGGTCGTAGGCGCCTTTTGAGTGATCGTCGGCGCGTGTCGGAAAACTGACGTACTTGAGCGGTGTGAAACTTCGTACTTCTGTGGAGAGTGTAATGCCGCGTCGTCCGGCCAAGGTTACACAAGCAGACATCGCTCGCGCGCTCCGCGCCGCCAAAGAAGCGGGCGCGAGCGAGATCACAGTTGATGGCAACGGCGTAATTCGGATCGTATTGATGGAGAGCGCCACCCCAATCCCGTCCGCAACAAAATCCGGCGAAGCCTGGGTGCCATCAGAGGCGTTGCAATGTTACCTCAAAAGGTCCGAAAGCGGTTGAAACGCACCGGACACGGTTGATGGGGTGTCCCGACATCGCTAGCTTTCTAGCATTGGTCCACGGAGAGAGCCAATGCTTGAAACGAAACGACGCGATCCCCGCGCGCCCGGCGACACGCGTATGTATCTCTACTTCGACTATTCGTCGCTTGGCGCATTGCGCTGGTACGTGAAGGTCAGTCGCAAAGGTCGACGGATCGGGATCACAGATGAATATGGGACCGAGCCATTCGACGCCGCTTATGAGGCGGCGGTCGCGGCCTTGGGAGGGGTGATGCGCAAACGCCGTACCGACCCCGATCCGCTGGTGCAACCGGAGCGTCGCTATGTGCAGGCCGACCGCTCGCAGCGTGGACAAACACGCTTTTACGTTCAGCTTCGCAATGGATTGCCGAAGGTTAGGATTAAGGCAGAGCTCGGTACAAAAGAATTCGACCGCGAGTCTGATACCGCCATCGCGACACAGATCGCGCTCTATGGCGATGCAACCGATCACATCAACGCGCAAAAGCAGCGCAACGAGGCGCGCCCTGCTCTGCCAACGACGCAGCCGAAGCCGAACACGCTACGATGGTACTGGAGCGGCTACAGGCAGAGCGACCACTGGCTCGGCCATCTTAGTGTGGGTCATCCCGGCCTTTCAGACTCGACCCGGCTCCAACGCACCGGACTGATCCAGTCGCTCCTGGCCGACAATGGCGAGAAGCCGTTTGCCGTGCTGACGCGCAAGGTCATCAAGGCGGAGATGAAGGCGCGCACGCCTTCCCAGGCAGGCAACCTGTTGTCGGCGCTGCGCGGAATGATCCGCTGGATGATCGATGAAGGCCATCTCGACGAAGACGACGATCCGACCATCGGATTGCGCTCCGGGAAGGCGAAGGCGAGTCGCGAGAGCGGCGGCTTCCTGCCCTGGACCGAGGACGACATGGCGCTTTACCGGACGAAGTGGCCGCTCGGCACCGAGGCCCGCGTGATGTTCGACATCTTGCACTATACGTTCCTGAGGCTTGGCGACGCGCATCGCTTCGGGCCGCCGCATCTGCGACAGATTGTGCGCAAGATGGCCGTGCAGATCGCGACCGAGAAGAGCCGCGGCAACACCACAGTCACGGTACCGGTCCATCCGGAGTTCGCCGAAAGCCTGCGGGCGGCGCGCGCGGCTGGAATCATCGGCGCCGAAGTTTTCACCGGCAAACGGGTGCGCGGCCGGGTCCTGCCGATGAACAAGAAGGCCTGGGCGGCGAAGTTCAAGAAATACGCCGTGCTCGCCGGCGTCAACGAGGCGAAGAAAAGCTGCCATGGCGTGCGCAAGGCGCGAGCTGAGGTGGCCGCTTACGCCGATTGCACCGAGAGCCAGATGATGGCGATGTTCGGTTGGACCGACCCGAAAATGCCGGCGCATTACATCGCACAGGCGAACCGGGAAAAACTCGGCATCAGCGGCATGGACAAGGTTGTGGCATTTGATCAGAGCCAGCCGCTTGACGTCGTCATGGCGCTGCCAGCAGCGAACAGAGCTGGAACGTCAAGCGAGAACAGAGTAGTAACTTTGCGCAGTAACTCTTGGAAGAAAACGCCCTAATTTCAATGGATTAGGCGTGGGTGTGGTGCGCTCGGAGGGACTCGAACCCCCACGATTTTACTCACTGCCACCTCAAGGCAGCGCGTCTACCAATTCCGCCACGAGCGCTTGGGATCAGTTTCAGGCTGGCGCCCGACCGGATCGACGGCGCCCATTTAACAAATCAATGAAGGGGGTACAAGGCCATCATCGTCGATCAGGCGATCTCGTCAACATTTGCTTGACCTCGACCGCAATGCGATTGCGATCGACCAGCACAACGCCGCTGGCGATCGGCATGTTGTTGGCGAGGATCTTGACCTCGTCCGCCTCGGTGGCGTCCAGTTCAATGATAGCGCCGCGGCTCAACCGCAGAACCTGGTGAATGGGCATCGACGTGGTGCCGAGCACCACCATGAGATCGACCGAGACTTTATCGAGTGTTGGCACTGGAACCCGGACTGGCAGCCTGTGAAACGAACCTGTGCGAACTTGACCACGTTATGGTTATCCAATGATTAATTTCCCGCAGCATCCCCGCCAGACCCTCGAACTCGCAGGCTTCCTGCCCGAGGCCAGCGGGCGCGCGGTCGAATGGCTGATTTCTGATTCGCAGGTCCCCTATTCCGAAGCGGTCGCGGCGATGGACTCGCGGGCGGCGGCGATCGCCGCCGGAGACGCCGACGAGCTGGTCTGGCTGCTCGAGCATCCGCCGCTCTACACCTCCGGAACCAGCGGCCAGGCTGCCGACCTGCTCGACCCACGCTTTCCGCTGCACGCCACCGGACGCGGCGGGCAGCTCACCTATCACGGCCCCGGCCAGCGGGTGGCTTATGTGATGCTGGACCTGAAGCGCCGCCGCCCCGACGTCCGCGCCTATGTCGCAGCACTCGAGCAATGGATCATCGCCACGCTGGAGGCGTTCAATGTCCGCGGCGAGCGGCGCGAGGATCGTGTTGGCGTCTGGGTGGCGCGCCCCGACAAGGGCGTGGGCCATGAAGACAAGATCGCTGCGATCGGCGTCCGGCTGAAGCGCTGGGTGTCGCTGCACGGCATCGCCATCAACGTCGAGCCGGACCTCGGTCATTTCGCCGCGATCGTGCCCTGCGGGATCAGCGACCCGCGTTACGGCGTGACCAGCCTGGTCGACCTCGGACTCCCGGTGACGATGACCGACGTCGACCTCGCGTTGCGCGCGTCGTTCACCGCGATCTTCGGTGCGACCGTCAACACGTCGGGCGCCGAACCGGCGGCAGGCTCTGTGAATTCGTCGTCCGTATGAAGAGCCCTATCATCTACGTCTGCGCGGCCCTCGCCGAGATCGCCGGCTGCTTTGCGTTCTGGGGGTGGCTGCGGCTCGGCAAACCGGCGTGGTGGCTGCTGCCGGGAATGCTCTCCCTCGCGGCGTTCGCCTATCTGCTGACGCTGGTCGAGAGCCAGGCCGCCGGTCGCGCTTATGCGAGCTATGGCGGCATCTACATCGTCGCATCGCTGGTTTGGCTCTGGAGCGTCGAGAACGTGCGTCCGGACCGGTGGGACGTCACCGGCGCGTGCGTCTGCCTGATCGGCGCAGCCATCATCCTCTGGGGACCGCGCGGATAGAGCATTTTCGGTTTTCGGAGTGGGCGGGCGCTGCCGGCCGCGCCACAGCGCCAGATTGACAACCGTAAATTCCGCCCTGTAAAAACATGTCTACAGCGTAGAAACGAATTCCGGAAGGCACCGCGGCCAACTCAGTCGCCGGATGCAGCGGCCGCTTGTGGCTCGCCCCGGATGATGTCGTTGACGCGGGCGTCGTCGACGCCCCCTCGCCGCTCCGCGCGAGGCCCTTGATCCTGACCAGGAGGCAATCTTGCCGTTGAAGCCGAAGACCGAGCCACGGCCCCTCGCTCCGGAGGCCATCGTGGCTGCGGCGATCGAGCTGATCGAGCATGTGGGTGAAGCCGATTTCAGCCTGCGCAAGCTCGGCCAGAAGCTCGGCTGCGATCCGATGACGGTGCTCTATCACTTCAAATCCAAGGACGGTCTGCTGCGGGCGATGGCCGACCACCTCACCGCTCAGCTTCGCGCCTCCGACCCGACGCTGGACTGGCGCGGACGCCTGCGGGCGCTGGCGCTCGAGTATCGACGGGTGGCGCTGGCCTTTCCCTGCACCTTCGGCCTGATGTCCCGGTTTTGGACCACCGGCCCGGCCGACTATCAGCACATCGAGACGGTCTACCAGGCGCTGGAGGAAGCCGGGTTCGGCGACCAGGACCTGGCAGAGGTCGGGATCGGCTGGTACGCGACCGTGATCGGTCTCGCCGCCGCCGAGGCCAGGGGTTTCCTGCGGGTCGCCTGCGACCTGGAAGCCAGCGAGATCACCCAGCTCCCGGAGCCGTCATTCGCCACGGTGAGACGGCTGGTGCCGGCGTTTCGCCGTCTGAGCTCCGAGCGCAGCTACCGGCTGATGGTCGAGGTGGTGCTCGACGGCCTCGACAGCGCCGCGACGCGAAGACGGGCGCAGCCGAGGGCGACAGCATGACGACCGAACAGAAAGTCCTGCGGGTATCGATCGCCGTGACCTTCGTCCTGGCGATCCTCGGCATTCTGTTCGGCTTGCTGTCCGGCTCGGCATCGATCGTGTTCGACGGCTTCTACTCGCTGACCGACGCCTCGATGACCGTGCTGGCGCTGCTGGTGTCGAACCTGATCGCGGCGTCGACCGCCGCCGGCCCGGTCAAGAGCAAGCTCGACGAACGTTTCACCATGGGCTTCTGGCATCTCGAGCCGTTCGTGCTCGGGCTAAACGGCACGCTGCTGATGGGGTCGGCGATCTACGCGCTGATCAACGCGATCGGCAGCCTGTTGACCGGCGGCCGGACACTCGCCTTCGATCAGGCGATCATCTACGCGGCATTCGCCGTCGTCGCCGAGATCGCCATGGCGATCTATGGAATGCGGGCCAACCGGACAATCAAATCCAGCTTCCTGGCGCTGGACGCCAAGGCCTGGCTGATGTCCGCCGCCCTGACCGCGGCGCTGCTCGCCGCCTTCGTCTTCGGCTATGCGATCCAGGGCACCCGCTACGCCTGGGTGTCACCCTATATCGACCCGGTGGTGCTGGCGCTGGTCTGTATTGCGATGATCCCGGTGCCGGTCAACACCATCCGGCAGGCGCTGGCCGATATCATGCTGGTGACGCCCGCCGACCTCAAACAGCATGTCGATCAGGTCGCGCAGCAGATCGTCGAGCAGTACGGCTTCCTCTCCTATCGCGCCTATGTGGCGCGGGTCGGCCGCGGCCGTCAGATCGAGCTGTATTTCATCGTCCCCAAGGGCTGGCCGGCCAAGCGCCTCGAGGAATGGGACAAGATCAGCGACGAAATCGGCGAATTGATCGGCGGCGACAGTCCGGACCGCTGGCTGACCATCGTCTTCACCGCCGATCCGGAATGGGCGGATTGAGCCGTAGCTCGTCGGCTTACTTGGCGATCAGCTCACGGATGCGCGCGGCCAGCGTGTCGACCGCGAACGGCTTGGTGAGAACCGCCATGCCCGGCTCGAGCTGGCCGTTGTTGAGCAGCGCGTTTTCGGCGAAGCCGGTGATGAACAGGACATTGAGATTGGGCCGGCTCTCGCGCGCCGCGTCGGCCAATTGCCGCCCGTTCATCCCGCCCGGCAAGCCGACATCCGTCACCAGCAGGTCGATCCGCGCCTCCGATTGCAGGATCCTCAAGCCGCCGACGCTGTCGGCCGCCTCGAGCGCGGTGTAGCCGAGATCTTCCAGCACGTCGGCGACCAGCATCCGCACCGTCGGCTCGTCGTCGACGACAAGCACGGTCTCGCCCGCCTCAGCGAACGGAATGACAGTCGAGTCCGGGCTGCGCTCATCCTCCGCCGCGTTGCCGCGATGGCGCGGAAGATAGATGCAGACCATCGCACCTTCGCCGACTTCGGAATAGATCCGCACCTGCCCGCCGGACTGCTGGGCGAAGCCGTAGATCATCGACAGGCCGAGCCCCGTACCCTGGCCGATCGGCTTGGTGGTGAAGAACGGGTCGAACGCCTTGGCGATCACGTCGCGCGTCATGCCGGTGCCGGTGTCGGAGACGCACAGCGACACGTATTGCCCGGTCGGAATGTCGTAGATCCTGGACTGGACGCGATCGATCCAGCGATTGCCGGTCTCGATCGTGATCTTGCCGCCGCTGGGCATGGCGTCGCGCGCATTGATGCACAGATTGAGCAATGCGCTCTCGAGCTGCGGCACGTCCACCAGCACGGCCCACAGGCCGGTGGCGCCGACGTGCTGAACCTCGATACCGGGGCCGACCGTGCGCTGGATCAGGTCCAACATTCCGCTGACGAGTTTGTTGACGTTCGCCGCCGTCGGCGTGAGGGTCTGGCGGCGCGCGAATGCCAGCAGGCGGTGCGTGAGAGATGCGGCGCGCTTCACAGCCCCTTGCGCGGCCACCAGATATTTGTCGACATCCTTGAGCCGACCCTGGCTGATCCGTGTGGTCATCAGTTCGAGACTGCCCGAGATGCCGGCCAGCAGGTTGTTGAAGTCGTGCGCGAGGCCGCCGGTCAACTGACCGACCGCTTCCATCTTCTGCGATTGCCGCAACTGCTCCTCGGACCGCAGCAGTTCGGCCCGGCTTTCGGCAATGCGCTGCTCCAGGGTTTCGTTGAGCGAACGCAGCGCCGAGATCGCGCGGTCGCGCTCGTCCACCAAAGCGCGGCGGTCCTCCACGTCGATCAGCACGCCGGGAAAACTCAATGGCGTGCCGTCCGGCCCGTGGTCGACACGTCCATTAGCCTCCAGCCAATAGTATTTCCCGTCCGCACGCCGCACCCGATAATGATGCGCGTAGGACCCGCCCCGCTTGACGGCCTCGTTGATCGCCGCGGCCAAGCCCGCCTGATCGTCCGGGTGAACGGTCTCGACGATTTGCGCAAGGCTGAGGCCTTCGCGGCTCTTGGCGGGGTCCAGCCCGAACGCGCGGGCGAAGGCCTCGTCGACCGTGAAGCGGTCGTTCGGCAGATCCCAAAGCCATGTGCCGATGATCGCACCGGCCGCCAGCGCGAGCTTGACGCGCTGCACGTTTTCCCGGGCGAGCGTTTCGCTGGCGCGGAGCGCCGCCTCGGACTGCTTTCGCGCGGTGATATCCCGGAACAGCACCGAGACCTGCCGGCGGCTCTCCGGCTCGATCCGCGAGGCCGACACCTCGATGATGCGGTTCACCGCGACGAAGTCGCGCTCGAAATGGATGGCCCGCCCGGTGAAGAGAACGTCGCGATACAGTTCGACCCATCCGTCCGCTTCGTCCGGGACCAGATCGCGGACGGTTCTGCCGACGATGTCGGGGATTCCGGTCTGCCGCTCGTAGCCGGCATTGGCTTCGACATGGACGTAATCGCTCAACGGACCGTGCGGCCCGTCGAAAAACTCGATGATGCAGAACCCGTCGTCGATTGCCTCGAACAGCGCGCGATAGCGCGCCTCGCTGCGTCCGACGGCATCGTGCGCGGCGCGCTGTTCGGTGATCGCCTGCTGCAGTTTGGCGTTGGCTTCCTCGAGCGCCTTGCCGGAGCGCATCGGCTCGGTGTTCTCGATGCAGCCGCAGAGAAAACCGCCGATGCTGCCGTCGTCGAGACTGATCGGCGTATAGAAATACGTGAACCAGGTCTCCTCGACGTAACCTCTGCGCTCCATCAGCAAAGGCAGGTTCTGCTGCGACAGCGCTTCGCCGTCATAGGCGCGGCGCACCAGCGGCTCGAGGTCGGACCAGATTTCCGGCCACACGTCGCGGAACGAACGCCCTAGCGCGGCGGGATGCCGCTTCGCCAGCAATTCGATATAGCCGTCGTTGTAGATCAACGTCTGCTCCGGCCCCCAAACGATGAAGGACGGGACCGCTGTCGCGAGCATCGTCGCCACGGTCACGCGCAGCGGCGCCGGCCAATGATCGGAGGGACCCAGCGGAGTCGACGCCCAGTCGTGCGCCTGTACGGCTGCACGCATCGCGACCTGATCGGACGGACCACGTTGAGGTTCAGGCACGGCCGGCGTCTGGCATCATGAGCATCGAGATGGCAAGCGTTGGCTGACAGTAAGCGCCCAGGGCTGCACCTGGAACTTTCCGACGCGGCCCGCCCGCCGGCGAGCCACGAATGACACCGCTGCATTTGTCATCAACCATATGCGTTTGTCAAAACACCGCAGCGACCGGCATCAGCCCTGTCGAGCGGAGCTGTCACCTCGACGCGCTGTCGCAGCCATGAGACCGGTCGGTGCGTGCATGTTCACCCGAAGCGCCGGTCTGATCGACGGCGCTTCGGCAGTTTGATCTCAGTCGGCGTACCAGATGCGCCGAAGCAGGCGATCATTGCGAACGTAGTGGTGAAAGAGCGCGGCTGCGACGTGAAATATCAGCAGGCCGACCAATAGCCTTGCGCCAAGACCATGCGGCACGCGTGGCGGATAGCGCCAGAAGTCGGGCAGCGCAGAGCCTTCTGCGCCGAAGATGATCGGCGCCGCGCCGCTCGCCAGCGTCATGCCGACGCCGCTGCTGAACATGCCGAGCACCACGATATACAGCACCAGATGCACCGCCCGGGCGACGCGCTCCTGCGATGGCGGGGAACCGGCAATCAGATCCGGCTTGCGGTCGATCGCCAGCCACCAGACGATGCGGAACAGCGTCAGCATCAGCACCAGCACCGCGACGGGCAGATGAATCCGCAGCCAAGCCGCCTTCCCCGCGGCATCCTCGGCGCCCGCAGCACGAAAGCCGGTGATCAGCAGGATCAGGATCAGAGCGGCGCTGACCCAATGGATCGTGATCGCCACCACGCCGTAACGATCAGGCGTACTCTTCAATGTCATCGTCATCGCGATGTCCTCGATATCGGTCGCACCGGCTCAGCGTCCACTCATCCGGCGACCTTGGCTGGGCCTGCGTCAGGTGGTCGCCACGCCGACTCGCCTGGTCAATCTGAAGCCGTCGCGGATGTTGAGGCCGAGCAGAGTGAGGTTGACCGCGCCGGCAATCAGTTCGATCGCCTGCACGACGGTGAAGGTCTGGTCGAACAGCCCCGCACTCGCCCGTTGCTGCAGGAAGATCGCGCAGGGCACGAGCACTGCGATGCCGTTGAAAGCGATCAACGGCATCCGCTTCCGCTTGCTCACCACATTGGGATTCTGTGACTTGCCGCCGAGCTTGAAGCCGCTGGCGCCGGCGATCGCGATCGACGGAATCAGCAGCAGCAACCCCCACAGAATGCCGAGCTTGACGGTCGCAATTCCGGCGTCGTCGCCGCCGAGTTCGACGGCTACGGTCGAAACCCAGAAGCCGAGGATGGTGAGAAAGGCGACGATTCCGGCGATCGGATGCAGCTTCTTGATCATTCTGAACTCCTGTCACTTTGAACTTCCAACTGGCCGCGCAATACGGCCAGGTTTTCGGTGGTCTTTCGAAGTTGGCGGGCGGGCATCTGCGCCGCCAAGGTCTCGGCGATCGGCCGCCACGCCTGCGAGGCGCGTTCGAACACCCGCTCGCCCCGCGACGTCATCACCACCAGCTTCGCCCGTTTGTGCGCCGGATTGGGCTCGAAGCCGACCAGCCCCGCCTCGGCCAATTCGTCGACGATCCGCTGCACCGATTGGCGAGCAAGGCCCATATTGTCGGCCAGGCGAGCGACCGAGAACGTGCCCCGGCCGTGCGCAATCGATCCCAGCACCTGCCAACGCGCGCTGGTGAGACCGAGCGGCTTCACGAGCGTGTCGCCGAACCGGACCAGCGCGCCATTGAGCCGGAATATCTCCAGCACCAGGGCGTTGACGTCGTTGTCGAACGGATCGTCGTATGAATCTATCATGACAGCATCCTGCCATATTGGCAGTATGCTGTCAATATCGCTGGTGGCGACCGAAGTCGTTGCGGGCATGGCGAAACCTCGGCCATGCCGCTTTCGGGCCGCGTCAGATGAAATGTCAGGATGACGAAATACGCGCTCGGATGGGTCGGTCGTGATCGCGTGGCTTCATCAGCGCGTCGAGCAATCGCGCCTTCTCGTCGCCGTGCGCTAGTTCGATCGATCTGCGATCAATCCTGGAGGAAGGCGGGAAACCAGCGCCGCGCGCGCAAGCCACCATAGCGTGGCGCGGCGGCGAGCGTTCGCCTTACAGCGTCGACAGGATCGAGAAACGCTCGCCCGCATAGCGCAGGTTCAAGGCGTCCTGCCCCGCCTCCTCGACGATCACCTCGTCGACATGGGCCGCCGACGGGCCAGTGCGGCATCGGGCGATCATCTCGGCCACCACCGTCTCGCGCCCTGCCAACAACGCCTCGACGCTGCCGTCGCGGCGATTGCGGACCCAGCCTTCGAGGCCCTGCGCCTCGGCGGTCATCGCGAGCCAGGCGCGATAGCCGACGCCCTGGACGCGACCACGAACCATGACCTGCCGGATCGTCGTGCTCATTCCCGCTTCAGCCCCAGAAACTGCGCGCCGCGCTCTTCGACCAGCGACGCGCGGGTGACGCGGTCGATCAGCTCGGCCGAGGCGAGCCCGGTGAGCTGCTTCGGCGCCGCGCCATCACGGAGCGCCGACAACGCCTTGGATACGGCTTCGGTCGCCGCGGCGATCGGCGCGTGGCCCTGCACCGCGATCCGCACCCGCTGCGCGGCGAGATAGTCCCAATCGGTGAGCTCCGCAGGCGGACTACCCAGCACGATCGGCAGCGTCGTCGCAGCAGCGATCGCATCGAGTTGCGGCCGCGTCTTCACGCCGGTGAAGAACAGTGCGTCGACGCCGGCGGCTTGATAGGCCACCGCGCGATCGATCGCGTCGTCGAGCGAAGTGATCGCGCAGGCGCCGGTGCGGCCGACGATCACCAGCGACGGATCGAGCCTTGCATCGAGCGCGGCCTTGATCTTGCCGAGCCCCTCCTCGCGCGAGATCAGTTGCGGGCTGGCCTCGCCATAGGCCTGCGGCAGCAGTGTGTCCTCGATGGTGAGACCGGCGGCGCCGGCCGCTTCCAATTCCTGCACGGTGCGGCGGACGTTGAGCGCGTTGCCGTAGCCGTGGTCGGCGTCGACCAGCACCGGCAGCGCGGCGGCGCGCGCCATCCGCCGCATCTGCTCGGCAAGCTCGGTCAGCGTGATCAGCGCGATATCAGGATCGCCGAGGATCGCCAGCGACGCCACCGAGCCACCGAACATCCCGAGCGGAAAGCCGAGATCGTCGGCGATCCGGATCGAGATCGCGTCATACACCGACGCCGGCCGCACGCAGGCCGATCCCGACAGGATCGCCCGCAGCGCGCCGCGGCGGTTGCGCCAGGCCATCGCAGGCTACGCGAACTCGAGGATCAGCGCGTCGACCGCCAGCGTGGCGCCGGGCGCAGCGTGAATCTTCTTCACCTGCCCGTCGCGCTCGGCGCGCAGCACGTTCTGCATCTTCATCGCCTCGACCACCGCCAGCGTCTCGCCGGCCTTGATCTCCTGGCCCTCGATCACCGCGATCGAGATCACCAGGCCCGGCATCGGGCACAGCACCTTCTTGCCGGTGTCGGCCTTGTTGCCTTCCAGCATCCAGCGCGCCGCCGAGGCCTCGCGCTCGGTGAAGACGTTGACCGCCACCTCGTAGCCGTGATGGGCGAGCCGGAATCCGTTCGGGACCGAGCGGACCTGCACCGCCAGCGGGTGGCCGTCGATCGTGCCCTGCCATACCGGATCGCCGGGAAGCCACGACGACAGCAATTGATGCGGCTGCCCCAGCGATCCTTCGGCTTCGACGAAGCGCACCACGAAGCCGTCGCCCTCGCGGATCACGTCGAGCGGAATCTCGCTGCGCTCCAGCCAGACGCTGCGGCGCCGTTCGCGGATCACCGCCCGGCCGATCATCTGGCCGGAGATCTTGCGCTTGCGCTCGCCGATCACACGGTCGATCGCGGCGCCGACCGCGGCGATGCGGCGGGCGACGTCGCCCTCCGGCAGACGCGCCGCGAAGCCCTGCGGGAATTCCTCGGCGATGAAGCCGGTCGAAAGATTGCCCTCGCGCCAGCGCGGATGCGTCATCAGCGCCGACAGGAACGGAATGTTGTGGCGGATGCCGTCGACATAGAACGCGTCCAGCGCATGGGCCTGCGCCTCGATCGCCGCGGCGCGGGACGGCGCATGGGTCACCAGCTTGGCGATCATCGGATCGTAGAAGATCGAGATTTCCCCGCCTTCCTGCACGCCGGTGTCGTTGCGCACGGTGACCCCGGAGACGGAGCTCTCGGCCGGCGGCCGATACTTCACGAGGCGGCCGATCGACGGCAGGAAGTTGCGGAACGGATCTTCGGCATAGACGCGGCTTTCCACCGCCCAGCCCTTCAGCGTCACGTCCTTCTGGGCCAGCGCCAGCTTCTCGCCGGCGGCGACGCGGATCATCTGCTCGACCAGATCGATGCCGGTCACCATCTCGGTGACCGGATGTTCGACCTGCAGGCGGGTGTTCATTTCCAGGAAGTAGAAGCTCTTGTCCTGGCCGGCGACGAATTCGACGGTGCCGGCGGAGTCGTAGTTCACCGCCTTGGCCAGCGCGACGGCCTGCTCGCCCATCTTGCGGCGGGTGCCTTCGTCGAGCAGCGGCGACGGCGCTTCCTCGATCACCTTCTGGTTGCGGCGCTGGATCGAGCATTCGCGCTCGCCGAGATAGATGACGTTGCCGTGCTTGTCCCCGAGCACCTGGATTTCGATGTGGCGCGGGTCGACGATGAACTTCTCGATGAAGACGCGGTCGTCGCCGAACGAGGCTTTCGCTTCGGCCTTGGCGAGGCCGAAGCCTTCGGCGACCTCGGCGGTCGAGTGCGCGATGCGCATGCCCTTGCCGCCGCCGCCGGCCGACGCCTTGATCATCACCGGATAGCCGATCTCGTCGGCGATCTTCACCGCGTGCTTCTCGTCCTCGATCACGCCGAGGAAGCCCGGCACGGTCGAGACCTTGGCCTTGGCGGCCGCCTTCTTGGATTCGATCTTGTCGCCCATCGCGGCGATCGCGCCGGGGTTGGGACCGATGAAGACGATGCCGGCATCCGCCAGCGCGCGCGCGAACGCCTCGCGTTCCGACAGGAAGCCGTAGCCGGGATGCACCGCCTCGGCCCCTGTCTTCTTGCAGGCCTCAATGATCTTCTCGATCACCAGATAGCTCTCGGACGCCGCCGCAGGCCCGATCAGGACCGCTTCATCGGCCATTTCGACGTGCAGAGCGTCGCGATCCGCCTCGGAATAGACGGCGACCGTCTCGATACCCATCAAACGGGCGGTCTTGATGACCCGGCAGGCGATCTCGCCGCGATTGGCGATCAGAATACGTTTGAACATGTTCTTGTTCTTGCGACCTTGGGGTGGTTCTGCCCTCCCGGCCGGGACGGCAATCGGCATTGCGCGTGTGCTTGTAACAATTCTGTCGCCGAGGAAAACTAGATATTGCGAAGGGGTGCCCCGCAGGCCCCCTTTTCCTGCAAAGGGTCATCCATGCGTCGCACCCTCTCGCACCGCTCATCGCGGGCCTCGCCCTCCTGTCGGCAGGCACCGCTTTCGCCCAGAATGCGCAGCCCCGCAACCTGATTTTGTTCATTCCGGACGGGCTGCGGGCGCTGACGGTCACCCCGGAGACCGCGCCGGCGACGGCCGCGCTGCGGGACCAGGGCGTGAACTCAGCCGTTCGTCCTGGTATTCTGGTCGCGCGATCCGGACGGCAGCCAGCACAACCACGGCGACAGTCTGAACAGCATCACGCCCGGCAATAGAGGGCCAACCTCGATGGATCGTCGCCACCAATGGCGGCTCGGACCTGATTTATCTGCCGAACAGGGACCGGAAGCTCGCCGCCCGCTCCATCAAGGCGCTGCTCGAACAGGACTATATCAGCGGCCTGTTCGTCGATGACGATCTCGGCCGCTTCCCGGGCGCGCTGTCGATGTCCGCGCTCGGCCTCAAGGGCACGGCGGTGACGCCGACGCCGGCGATCGTCGTCAACTTCCGGTCATATGCGTCGGGCTGCGCCGAGCCGACAACGTGCTCGGTCCAGGTCGCCGACACCGTGCTGCGCCAGGGTCAGGGCATGCACGGCTCGTTCAGCCGCGGCGACACCTTGAACTTCATGGCGGCGGTCGGCCCCGACTTCAAAGCCGGCTTCGCCGATCCCCCTGCCCGTCAGCAACGCCGATGTCGGCTTCACCGCGGCGCACCTCCTCGGGTCGACGCCTGCTCAGCGATATTTCGACGCCGCGGGATTTCCGGGCCGCACGCTCCGCCTCGCGGACGAGGAAGGCAAAAAGAAAACGGCGGGGAAGTAATCCCCGCCGCCTCACCGATCGATCACTCACCAGCGTCATTTTGAGGTGCACGTCAGGCCGCGCTTTCGCGTGGCGCGCGCACCTGCGGATGACGACACGGGCCTGGTTCACATCCCCAGATCGAACATGCTCGGCATTTGAATCAGCGGCAGGGTTGCGACGCCGACGAGGGTCGCGACCATCCGCATCAAAGTGCGATTGTTCGGGCGCGCACTGCCGCGCATCTGCCGCGCGATCCACTCCAGGACATCGGTGTCGACGCCGACGGCGCGGGTCGGCGCCCAGGATTCGATCTCGGTGTCGGGCGACAGCGCGACGCTGCGCGGCGGCACCGGCAGGCCCGAGGCGGCCGCCGCATGGTGCACCACCGCCTTGGCGAACAGGTCGTCGAAACGGCCGTTGTCGTGACGCTCGGCAGCGGCGGCGTTGATCTCGAACAGCGCTTCGCATTCGGCGCGGCTCACCGGCTGGTTGTCGACCGCATCCGCAGTGAGAATGCGGACGCACCAGGCGGCATCGGCGGCGTCCAGCGTCCGTGAGAAGTGGACTCTGCCCCGGGTCGTCGGGCCCTCTCCGGTGATCACGCCGTCGCGCACGATTCCGAGCGCCTGAGCGGCAGTGTAGCGATCCGAAATACGGGTTGGTTGGATGCCGATTTCATCGGCCAGGGCAGCGGCAGTCATGGTTCCTTGCTCTTCATGTTGGTTGTCGACCAGCATTTCCACGCCGGCGTAAACGCTTGGTTAAGCCTTCATTCGCGCTCGCGAGGTTCCGTCCTCACTCCTGATTCTTTGATGAGGAGGGTTACGGATTTGTCGCAGTGACCGCGGTCACGGACGGTCAGATCGCAAGTCGCTCCGGCAGCGTTGCGGCGCAGCAGCGGCTTTATCGAGGCAAAGGGTCCACCAAAATGTCGCGGGATGCTGAAAGGTGCCCGAGCACCAGAATGCCGACAAAGCCGGCGGCGGCCGCCCTTCAGCAGGCGGCCGCTCGAAGATGGTCAGTCGGCTGGTTGCCGTCAGTCGCCAATCAGCGCGGCGACAGCCGATCGGCGATCACCAGGCCCAGCGAGCCGGATATCGCCGTGACGAAGGTCCCCCACGAGATGTCGGCGATGACCATCGGCCAGGTCCAATGCTTCAACACCGAAAGCGCCGTGAGCTCGAAGGTCGAATAGCAGAACAGTCCGAACAGCGCCCCGAGCAGCAGCGCGGACCGAAAGGTCGCCGTCGCCGACCCGTTGACGAAAACCATGATGCCGACGACGTAGAGCGAATAGAATATCACCGCCGGCAGCAGCCGGACCGGGCCGAGCATTTCGCCGACCTGGCTGGCGAAGAAGTCCTTCGCAATGAAGCCGAGAAACAGGAAATCCAGCGGGATCAGGACAATGAACGTCGCCAGATAGAGAACGCCATACCGCTTCAACTCAACCTCCTCAATTCAGTCCGCAGGGTCCGCAATACGCTTTACTTCCTCGCGGGTTGCAAGCCCGTCGCGCGCGCCGCGGATCAAAATCCCTCTCGCAGGATTGCACTGTCCTGATGCCCAACAACACGCCCCGCCCCGTCATCGTTTGGTTTCGCGACGATCTGCGGCTGTCCGATCACCCTGCCCTGCATCAAGCTGCCGCATCCGGCGGCCTGCTGATCTGCATCTACGTCTTCGACGAAGACAGCGCGCAGCTCCGCTCGCCGCAGGCCAGACCGCTCGGCGGCGCATCGCGCTGGTGGCTGGCGCAATCGCTGCGCGCGCTCGCTGCCAGTTTGGAGAAGCGCGGCGCGCGGCTGATCCTGCGCCGCGGACCGGCCGCCGCGATCATCGCCGAGCTGGCGCGCCAGGTCGACGCCAGCGCGGTGCACTGGAACGAGATCGAGATCGCGCCGCATCGCGCGGTCGCCGACGACCTCGCCGAAGCGTTGAGCGTCGCCGGGATCGATCACCACCGCCATCGCGGCGATCTGCTCGCTTCGCCAGCGGAGGTGCGCACCAAAGAAGGCCGCGGACTGCGCGTGTTCACGCCGTTCTGGCGACGCGTGCTCGGCCTTGGCGATCCGCCGAAGCTGCTGCCGGCGCCGAAAACCCTGAGTGCCGCGCAAGGTCCGTCCGGCGATCAGCTTGATAGCTGGATGCTCGAGCCGACCGAACCGGACTGGGCCGGCGGCCTGCGCGAAAGCTGGACGCCCGGCGAAGGCGCCGCGCAAGACAACCTCACCGCATTCCTCGACGCCCTGCCCGGCTACACCGAAGGCCGCGACCGGCCCGACTGCGCTGCGACGTCGCGGCTGTCGCCGCATCTGCGGTTCGGCGAGATCAGCCCGCGTCAGGTCTGGTACGCGGCGCGGTTCGCCGCGGCGGAGCGGCCCGCGATCGCCGGCGACATCGACAAGTTCCTGAGCGAACTCGGCTGGCGCGAGTTCTGTCGGCACTTGCTGCACGACCATCCCGATCTCGCCGAGCGCAATCTGCAGGCTTCCTTCGACGCCTTTCCCTGGATCACCGACGCGGCCGCGCTGCACGCCTGGCAGCGCGGCTGCACCGGTTATCCGATCGTCGATGCGGGCATGCGCGAGCTCTGGCGCACCGGCGTGATGCACAACCGCGTCCGCATGGTGGTGGCGTCGTTCCTGGTGAAGCATCTGCTGATCGACTGGCGCTGCGGCGAGCAATGGTTCTGGGACACGCTGGTCGACGCCGATGCCGGCAGCAATCCGGCCAATTGGCAGTGGGTCGCGGGCTCCGGCGCCGATGCCGCGCCGTATTTTCGCGTGTTCAATCCCATCCTGCAGGGAGAAAAATTCGACCCGGCCGGCGACTATGTGCGTCGCTGGGTGCCTGAACTCGCCTCGCTTCCCGCTAAATTCATCCACCAGCCATGGACTGCGACGCCGTTCGAACTCGCGGCGGCGGGCGTCACACTCGGCGGCAATTATCCGGAGCCGATCATCGATCACCGGGTCGGACGCGAGCGCGCGCTTGCGGCTTACGCCAAAACGCGTCAGCATTGAACAACTTCGCTTAGCGCCACTACTAACACTCGCGAATCGGCTATCGTCGATTCCATCTGTAAACCGTCTGCAAAACCCCTGGGGGACGACATGGACGACGACAAGCCGATTTTCGATCAAGTGACTGACGCCATCAGCAACGCCGCTGACGAAGCCAAGAAGGCGGTGAAGAAGGCCCGCAAGGCCGCCACCAAGGCGGCGAAGAAGGTCGCCAAGAAGGTGACGGGCAAGAAGGCGAAGAAAGCCAAGAAGGCCCCCGCCAAGAAGGCCGCAGCCAAGAAGGCCACCGCCAAGAAGGCCGTGAAGACGGCGAAGAAGGCGGCGAAGGGCGCGGCCAAGAAGGCGAAGAAGACCGCCAAGAAGGCTGCGAAGGCGGTCAAGAAGACCACCAAGAAGGCAGCTAAGAAGGCCGATAAGAAGGCCGATAAGAAGGCCGACAAGAAAGTTGCCAAGAAGGCCGGCAAGAAGGCCAAGAAGTCGAAGCGCTGAGCCTCTCGCCAGCGTCGGCAAGCGGAAGCCTCCGGATCATCACCGGAGGCTTTTTGCTGTGCGGTCGGGCGATCTCCCCGGACTCGCGTTCGTCATTCCGGGGCGCTCACGAAGTCAGCGAACCCGCAATCCATAAGCCCTGCGCTCACGTTCAGGTCCACCGTTGCGAACTCCGTTTCGCACCGCTGACGCCGGTGGTTATGGATTCCGGTTCGCGCCGTCGCACGCCCGGAATGACGACCGCGAGGGTGGCGGCCGCAGGATGGGCTGAGCGGAGCGGAGCGAACCCCACCCTCCCGCCTCTTGACAAAATTCCTATTATGATTATAGTCCGCACTGTCCTGTCCGTGAGGGGCGCATCATGAGGCGTCGGATTGCGGGACAGATCACGAAGGCCGGGTAACCGGCCTCCGTGATAACCCGGCGTGGCCAGCTTGCTGGCGATGTCGGCTGGACGCGGCGTCCTGCGCGTTGTGCCTCGCAAGCACGCGTCCGGGAGGCAGAAGGTCACCGTCCGCCGCTACTATGAGCGGCTGCCGCTTTCGTGGCTGGACGGGCGCAGCAGAGGCGGGGGAAATCCCCGAAATCTCCCTGCCCCCGGAAGA